>Ga0155782_138_pt1 | contig 6385 bp, 8 predicted proteins | sample RifCSPlowO2_01_FD_107436 | JGI IMG/M metagenome (GOLD analysis project Ga0155782, IMG submission 107436) | Candidatus Jorgensenbacteria bacterium RIFCSPLOWO2_01_FULL_45_25b | reverse complement strand
TTCCCGTTTTATGTTTTCATCAATGGAATACATGCTACCATATGTTATCCACATACAACACATTGACTATTTTTATTTCTTTCTTTATATTTTGCGCAACCCGAACTGGTTTACGCTTCTCGCCAGTAACCCAGTCGGTTTGTTCCGATCTTTCACACTTGGAGAGTAACGATGCCTTTTGAGAGGCTCGTAGAGCAAGTTCGTCTTGGTGGCAGATCTGTTGCCTCTGCGATTGTTAAGTCTGTTCGGACCGGGAAAGAAATTGACGCTCCCCAGTCCGTCAAGGAGGAGATAGATTTCGTTCGTAGTCTTGGAAAAGACGCACCCGAACGGCGCGCCTATCGGCGCGCCATGATAGACGCCGTGAGGGAGCCTCGCTCCCTTTTCGGCGACTGACTCTCGCGTTTCGCAAACGGCACCCTGCTTCGGGTGCCGTTTCCTTTTCTTCGTTGCTTTTTTTCAAACTATATTTTAGATAATTTCTTCCCACGGGAGACCCTTCTTTCCAAAGTGGCCATAAGAGGCTGTTTGGCGGTAGATCGGTCTTCGCAGACCAAGACGTTCAATAATCGCCTTGGGACGGAAGTCAAACTTGCCTTCTATCGCGTCTCTTATGCTTTCTCCCTTCTCATTCAGAGCCTCAACCATTAGAGGTTCGGCTCGGCCAATCGCGTAGGCGACGGAGACGAGGCACTTTTTCGCAAGCCCGCTTGCTACCAAGTTTTTCGCGACAAAGCGCGTCATGTAGGCGGCCGAGCGGTCTACTTTCGTCGGGTCCTTGCCGGAGAAGGCTCCTCCTCCGTGAGGAATCATTCCTCCGTAGGAATCCACCATAATTTTTCTTCCCGTGAGGCCCGCGTCCGCCTCAAATCCGCCCTGCACAAATTTTCCCGTCGGGTTTACCAGAATTTCCACTTCTTCAAGATTTCCGATAATCGGTTTAATCAATTTTTCCGTCAGCTCCCGTTTGATTTCTTCCTGTGTTACGTTTTCGGCGTGCTGACAACTTACCAGAACGGAGCGTACCCTTCCGTTTTCAATCGTTATCTGCGCCTTGCCATCGGGCATGAGCCACGGAAGCCTTCCGCTTTTACGCAAATCCTCCAGTCCCTTTGTCAGCTTATGAACGAGGACGATTCCTTTTGGAAGAAACTCTTCGGTCTCGTCGGAAGCGAATCCATACATAATCCCCTGATCTCCTGCTCCGCCCGGGTCTACGCCTTGCGCGATATCCGGCGACTGCCTGACGATTTGAGTTACAACTCTAATCGGATTTGTGTAGCCGATTTCCGAATACACGTCTCTGCCGATTTTCTCAACATTAATATTCGCGTTTGTCGTAACCTCTCCTCCAATCACAAGAAGGCCGTGCGAACCCAAGACTTCCGCCGCGACCCTGCTTCTTTCGTCTTGCCGAAGGCACTCATCAAGAATCGCGTCTGAAATCTGGTCACAAACTTTGTCCGGGTGGCCGGAGGTAACGCTTTCTACCGTGTATATTTTTGGGTCGTGAAACATATTAAGATAATAAATAATAATTTTAAACAATGTAACCCCTCGTCGTCCCGCCGAGGCGGGACTCGCTCGGCCCCTCAGCTCCGAAAGCTTTCGGGATCAAAGAGATTATTTTCGCCCTTCTATGATAATCTTGTCGCAAGCGACGAGATATTGTAGGCGAAAATAAAAACTCTTCCTTGATGGGGAAGATATCGACCGATTCATCTTTCCTCTCAAAGAGGCTGGATGTGGCACCTTGTTCTTTGGTTTTCACCGGAATAGGTTGTCGGCGGATCATAAAGCCAGAACTCTCCCCGCGCTCTTGATAAGATATTTAGTTTTTACTTCTTCAGTATATCATAAGTTATCTTTTTCTACTATGCCATGAGTTTTTTGAATTCTTCCACCATCGGCACCTCCTCCGCCTCAAGGCCGTATCCTTCCGCGGTGTAGAGCGCTATCCAGTCGGCAAGAAGAAGAGAGCTGAATATTTTTTCAAACACGCTTTTTCCCCGCAAAGGAATTTGTTTTACCTTTAATCCTCTTTCCTTATACAAGCGTTCCAGTATCTCCATCCTTTTCTGAATTTTTTGATTATCCTTTTTGTCTTTCAACAGAAGAAAAAAGAAATTTTCCGAAAGTTTTTTTGATGAGGGCTTTCGGTCAAAGCCCGTCATTTCGTTATGATTCAGCTCGGGAAGGACGTTGCAAAACGCCGGAATTTTTCCCGTTTCGTTGAGTTTAATTTTCCAATTGTACGCTATTCCGCTGTTTTTTCTTGAGGCATATATGACCGGCACGCATCCTTTCGTTTCTCCCGCGAGCCTTCTCCCCTCATCCTCATCGTTTTTCGGATTCAGGGTTTTTCCGAGAGCGCGCAGTTCTCTCAACCCCTTTTCTTCACCCATCAAGCATAACACCGCCCGCACGCTAAACCCGAGGGCGGAGCGAGGCTGGATTCCGGTTGCCGGAAGTTTTATATACGGCGTTCCGTCTTTTTTTGCCAACTCTATCAGCTTCCCTCCCGTTGAGATAACCGCTTTGTTTAACTTCCTTTTTACCGCTTCCTTGTAGGCGCTTATCGTCTCTTCCGTGTTTCCCGAGTATGAACTTAGAATAACAAGACACGTCTTCTCCACTTCGGGCAGACCATAATCGCTCCATGTTTTAATGCGCGATAAGGGATTCCATGCCTGAATAATTTCAGAGGCGAGATGAGACCCGCCCATACCCGCGAGGAGAAAGGAGGTTGCTTTTTTTAGATTTTTCTTCTGTTCTATCACCGGCTCGTACCGAAACTGGCCCGCGAATCCTTCAATCGCTTTTCTCATATTGTTTTTTTGATGAGTTCCAGCGCTTCGCTCGCGTTATCCACAAGGCGGTAAATATTCATATCCTCCCTATCAATTGCCTCATTTTTTCTGTACATCGTTTCTTCAACCCAATCTAAGAGCGGTTTCCAGTATTCTTTGTTTACGAGAATAATCGGAACTCGGTGAATTTTTTTTGTCTGAATAAGAGTCGCCATCTCAAAAAATTCATCAAGCGTTCCAAATCCTCCCGGGAAAAAGATATAGAGTTCGGAAGCGAAAGAAAGCATTACCTTTCTCGTAAAGAAGTAGTGAAAGGCCTCGGATTCGCGGACGTACTTATTTACCCTCTGGCTTTGAGAAAGCTGGATATTGATTCCCACTGATCTTCCACCTCCTTCTATCGCGCCTTAGATTTTTCTTCTGTTCTATCACCGGCTCGTACCGAAACTGGCCCGCGAATCCTTCAATCGCTTTTCTCATATTGTTTTTTTGATGAGTTCCAGCGCTTCGCTCGCGTTATCCACAAGGCGGTAAATATTCATATCCTCCCTATCAATTGCCTCATTTTTTCTGTACATCGTTTCTTCAACCCAATCTAAGAGCGGTTTCCAGTATTCTTTGTTTACGAGAATAATCGGAACTCGGTGAATTTTTTTTGTCTGAATAAGAGTCGCCATCTCAAAAAATTCATCAAGCGTTCCAAATCCTCCCGGGAAAAAGATATAGAGTTCGGAAGCGAAAGAAAGCATTACCTTTCTCGTAAAGAAGTAGTGAAAGGCCTCGGATTCGCGGACGTACTTATTTACCCTCTGGCTTTGAGAAAGCTGGATATTGATTCCCACTGATCTTCCACCTCCTTCTATCGCGCCTTTGTTTGCCGCCTCCATAATTCCCGGACCTCCTCCCGTTATAATCGCGTAGCCCTGCTTCGCGAGAGAGACGGCGAGCTTTTCCGCCTCCTTGTAGACGGCGCCTTCCGGCAGAGAGCGCGCCGACCCGAAAAAAGTTACCGCCTTGTCATATCTGCGAATCAGTTCAAATCCTTTTACAAATTCGCTTAGTATTTTAAATATTCTCCATGAGGAGACTTCATTCGCGTGAACCTCCAGCGCCTCTTCAATTCTTGATGGAAGCACCGAGCCGTTCTTTTTTTCTTCTTTCTTTCCAAACATACGCGTAGTTTTTATATTATGTCTTATTATACCTTTTTAGTTTTTCCTCAACAATGCCGGGCGACGAGGAAACGATGAAAACTTCCTGAACGCCCTGCGAGCGGGCTATTATTTTCAATCCGCTTTTTGTCCGATACTGGATTCGGAAGGCGAAGGGGCTTCCTTTTTTTCTCGGCTTGATTCGACCCGGGTTCAGCGCCGTTATTTCCCGCCATGGTTCTATTTTTTTCAGAAATCTTTCAAGGCCGAGAATTATGCCGTGTTTTGTTTTTATTTTTGAACTGCCGCGATATTTCATTTTTATTCAATCGCTTCCCATGTATAGGTATTTTCGGGGTCCCAAAGCATATACCCCGCGTAAGTTTCTCCCAATGTTTCTTCCGCCGCCCGTATCTCGCTTTTTACCATGAGGGCGGTATACGGCACTCCATTTAGGTCAAAATCTTGAAGCCACGGACGAATGACCGTTCTTTCGCGTGTTGAGGTTGCCATGACGGCGAGACGCTTCTTCGCGTGGTTTAACGTATATTGAACCACCTCATAAGGATGCTTTGCCGCGTTATCAAGCCCCAAAAATGTCGTCGCGTAGTGCGAGGGATATAGCATGGGAGAAACATAATCAAACATTTCATACGCGTCTTCAATCACCTGTCCGATGCCTAAATCGTTTTCGTACATAATCGCGGTATATCCGAATACGTCCGCGGACAGCTTTGTATCCGGAAGTGTTTGTCTTAGATTCGCGAAAAAGCGCCGTAAAACGTTTCGCATGGGAATCTGCTCATTAAAGTGAAGATAACGCAAATTGTTCAAATTTCCGTCCGAAGGAAAGCGAACATAATCAAAGTTTAATTCATCAAATCCTCTTTCCGCCGCGTCTTTCGCTATCGCGAATATATAATTCCATGCCTCATCGGAGGCGGGGTCAATCCATGAAAGATTATGATTATCCTGCCAGAGCGTTTCCACGCCTGGAGGCGATGAGGAGGATACTTTTCTCGTATCATGAATCGCGAGGTCGGGGCGAGCGCTGGAGAATATCGGGTCTTGAAACACCGTGATTCTCGCTATGACATAGATATTATTCTCGTGAAATTTTTTTATTACGCCGTTTACGTCCTTTATCTTTTCTTCATAGGCGCCATATTTTTGAACCGCGGGAATATCGCTTTTGTACGCGAGACGCCCCGAGAAGTCCTTGATGTCCATCACGACGGCATTCACTCCCGATTCCTTTGATTTCGCGATTACCCGATTTATCACCCTTTCGCTTCCTCCCGACCAGGAGGTAAGATAGATTCCTTTTATGATGTTTGGCGGATTGGGAAGAGGCTTTTGAGACGGCGTTCCTTCTTCTTTTTTTACAACAAGTTTTTGTATTGTTCTATTTTGCGTCCCTCTTTCCGATATCTCTTTTTTTCCTTCCTTCTCCTCCACCACGTATGTCTTTCCAACCAAAAACCCGAGCCCTATGAGAAGCACAAGGAGAATAATAATGAATATCAACAATTTTTCTATCGTTCTCATAAGAATCTCTTCATCAGATCCGTTTCTCTGTTTTGTCTACTTTCATTATGCAAAACACCCGGGTTTCGCCCCGGGCGTTTTTTCGCCTTCTTTACGCCCTACATCGTTTTTTTCATTTCAGCGCATCCCAAACAATTTTTCTTATGTCCCACAATTTCAAGAACCGCCGAAATTCCAACGAGTATGTATATGATTCTGGAAATTATTTCTTCCTGTCCTCCGAAAAGTTGTCCTATGTCCCAACCGCTTATTCCAACGAGAAGCCAGTTCAGCCCGCCCACAATGAGAAGGATGAAGGCGATGATGTGTATTTTCTTCATAGGTTTTATTGTTATACGACCTTTTATGTTCAAGCAAGGAGTTTCCCCGCCATCACTCCGACGAATATCGCTATTCCCGCCATCAGGCTCATTTTTATCGCGCCTTTCATTTTTGATGTTTTTGAAAACCAGCCCTCCGCGTATCCGAGCGCGGAAAGCGCGATGAGAGAACTTATAATTGAAGTTGTAAAGGCGATGTTTAGAGGAAATATCGCGTACGGAAAGAGAGGGATGAACCCCGCTATAAAATATGATACGAACATAATTACCCCATCAATAATGGGAACTCCTGATCTTGTCGCGCGTTGCTTCATATAATCCTCCGCGGAATATTCCGAGACGAAGCTTCCTATCGCCATTGAGAAGGCCTCAACAATGATAAGGATAGTTCCCGTAAGGAGGATTGTCTTTCCTGGCATGCCCGCGATCGCGATGCCGGACAAGAGACCTGCGGTTGAAACGATGCTGTCTTCTACTCCAAATACAAAGTACCTGACGTATGAGGAGGTTTTTTCCTTCTGTCTCATGCTTCGTCTCATTATCTTTAACTATACCA
>Ga0155782_136_pt1 | contig 6971 bp, 7 predicted proteins | sample RifCSPlowO2_01_FD_107436 | JGI IMG/M metagenome (GOLD analysis project Ga0155782, IMG submission 107436) | Candidatus Jorgensenbacteria bacterium RIFCSPLOWO2_01_FULL_45_25b | reverse complement strand
CGTCGCCGATAGCGATCGCCCGCACGAAGATGTTTCGTTTGATTCTGTCTTCCGTGAATTTTTGGTATTTCTTGTAGAGGTATGGACGAATGTTTGCCGAGGAATAGACGCGGTATTCTTTTTCTTTCGTGTGTTCAGTTTGATTTAGAACATCTTCAAGAATGGTTCTTATGCCGATATCATCTTCATAGTATTTAACGACCGGCTTTGACTCATTGCCGCTAAAAAGAGATTTCAATTCCGGAATGATTGTTTCTATGCCTTCCCTTGTTTCTTCCAGTTCCAATTTTTTTCGTTTGACAAGGCTTTGAAGGGAGACGGGGTCTTCCGCCACGAAGTACTGATGTTTTTCTTTGTGGTAATAGGAAACCAGCCCCTCTTTTTGAAGGTTTTTTAGAGCATCATGGGTTGTACCGCGATTTACGTTCGCGCGTTCTCCAATTTTGCGAATGGGGGAGGGGCCAAGAGAGAGAAGAGCAAGATAGACGCTTATTTCTTTTTCGGAGAAGCCGAGTTGGGAAAGGACACTTGTTTTATCCATGTAATCATTTTTCCTCCTATTGGTCTTTTTGTCAATGTTTTTTCTTCAAGTTATCCACAGGTTGTCTTTTTTCATTGTTTTTACTCACTTTTTCTTGTCATAACTTTTCTTGACAACTTTGTTGCGCGGTGTATACTCGTACATATATGAGAGCATTTATAGATTTTGACGGAGTATTATTTGATATAGAACGGGCAAAGAAGGAGTATTTTCAGCTTTTTCAAAAGTTTGGGGTCTCTGCGCGGGAAGCCGTGCAGACGTATCAAGATATGAAAGAAGAGATTGGACGCGATGAGCCGACGTATCATGTAGAGATGTTGCGGAAGCGGTTTCCGAAGCTGAAGGACCAGTTACTTCTTCGGGCAATTCGCAACTTTAAGACAAAGAGCAAGAGATTTGTTTTTCGTGAGGCGCAGGAGTATTTGAAAGAGATGAGGCGCGACGGGTTTGAATTGCATCTTGTGACTACCGGGTCAAAGGAGTTTCAGAGCGTGAAAATTCAATCAAGTGACTTAAAGAAATTTTTTGCCGGAATCCATATTCTTAATTCCGATTATAAGGGGGAGACGATTTTGAAATTATTTAAAGATTCTTTGCCGAAAGCCGGCGGAAGAAAGGCGGTTTTTATAGATGATAAGGCAAGCGTGACGGACGAGGTGAAGCGGTGCGTTCCGCAAATTTCCGTTATACAGATTTCACGAAAGAAGGGAGAGGCTCTTTCCCGAAAAGCCGACTATGTCGCGAAAAATCTTTTGGACGCGCTTGGGTGGACGAGAAAATTGGTTTGAGTCGCGAATAAGCAGAGAGTCAAGAAGAGAGGACGCGCGCAATCTTTTCTTCTTGGTTCTTTGGAAGATTTGTGTTTTGGGTTTCGGGGTTGTGTGTTTCGGTTCCATAGAAAGGAATACGTGATGGGAATGTTGGTTTGTTTGGAGTGCGGACGAGGGCTCCTTTTCGTTTACGGTACGCCTGATGGGTACCGTGTGTACGAATGTCCTGACTGCGGACAGACGTTTGTAGTCGGGAAAGACGACGAAGAAGCCTCGTCATCTTGTCCCAACGAGGATGAGGGGGCAAAATCTGCCTGAAAGGCAGGACGGCGGGGGTCGGGTATGTGCCGATCCCCCCTAAAATAATTCAAAATATTTATGTGCGGTATTGTAGGTTACATTGGTGAGAAGGAGGCGCTTCCTATTTTAATTCAGGGATTGCGCCGACTTGAGTATAGGGGATATGACAGCGCGGGAGTCGCGCTTTTTTCGGACGGGAAGATACGGCGCGCGCGCTCTGTCGGGAAGATTGACGCGCTCGCGGAAAAAATTGGAGAAGAAAAGTTTTTGGGAACACTTGGTATCGCGCATACAAGATGGGCAACCCACGGGAAAGTGACGGAGGAGAACGCGCATCCTCACGCGGATTGTACCGGGAAGTTCGCCTTGGTTCATAATGGCATTATTGAGAATTATCGGGAGATAAAAAGGGAGCTTGGTTCCTCGCATGTGTTTTCTTCCGAAACGGATTCGGAGATTCTCGTTCATCTTATTGAGAGTTTTTACAAAGAGGACTTGAAAGACGCGGTGTTGCGGGCTCTTCGGCATGTTCGGGGGACGTATGGGCTTGTGATTATTCACGCGGATCACCCTAAGGAGCTTGTTGTTGCCCGTATGGGAAGTCCGCTCGCAATCGGTTTGGATAACGGCGATTATTTTATCGCGAGCGACGCTACTCCCATCTTGCCCTATACGAAGCGAGTGATGTATTTGGATGATGGTGAGGTCGCGGAAATTAAAGACGGCGAGCTTCGCGTTTCAAATTTGAGGGATGAGGCGGTAAACAAAAAAGTGGAAGAGATTGAGTGGAATGAGGCGCAGGCAGAGAAGCAGGGATTTTCTCATTTCATGCTAAAGGAAATTTTTGACCAGCCAACTGTTTTTGAGGATGCGATTCGCGGGCGCGTGTATCTGGAAGAAGGAACGGCGCATTTGGGGGGGCTTAACATGACGGAGGAGGAGATGCGAAAAATTTCCAAAGTAATTTTTGTCGCGTGCGGGACGGCATCGTATGTCGGGCTTATGGGAAAGTATATGTTTGAAAGGCTCGCGGGAATTCCTACGGAAGTTGAAATCGCGAGCGAATTTCGGTATCGCGACCCTGTGATTGATGAGCATACGCTTGTCTTCGCTATTTCACAGTCGGGAGAGACGGCGGATACGCTCGCGGCGGTTCGCGAGGCGAAGCGGCGCGGAGCGAAGGCGCGCGGTATCATTAATGTTGTGGGTTCCACAATCGCGCGGGAGGTAGACGGAGGGACGTATATTCACGCGGGGCCGGAGCTCGCGGTTGCTTCCACCAAAGCATACACGAATATGGTCGCGGTTGTGTTGTTGTACGCGTTACAGTTTGGAAGATTAAGGTCTTTGAGTTTGGCGACGGGGCAGAGAACCGTGAAAGCTCTTTTGGAAATTCCCCGAAAAATGGAGGAGATTTTGAAGAAGTCCGATGAGATTCGTTTAATCGCGGAGAAGTATAAGGCTCACAAGGATTTTCTTTATTTGGGAAGAGGAATTAATGTCGGCGTGGCGCTTGAGGGAGCGATGAAACTTAAAGAGATTTCGTATATTCACGCGGAAGGTCTTCCCGCGGGAGAAATGAAGCATGGAACGAACGCGCTTCTTAGTTCGGAATTTCCTGTTTTTGCAATTATGACCGATAATCAGTTGTACGATAAGGTGCGGAGCAATGTGGAGGAGGTACGGGCACGCGGGTCTAAGGTTGTTTTAGTCGCGAACGAGGGAGACGCGTTTGCCGAGAAGTTGGGAGACGATGTTATTTTTATTCCAAAGACGATGGAGATGCTTGAGCCTCTCTTAAATACAATTCCTTTACAGCTCTTCGCGTATCACATGGCGGTTATCTTGGGACGGGACGTTGATAGGCCGAGAAATTTAGCGAAGAGCGTAACTGTTGAATAGGTTTGTGTTTGAAAAAAAATCCAATACAGTTTCCTCACTCATTCTCGCTCGTCCAGCGACTCGCTCCGAGGTTTCGGTTGTGTCGCTCCCGCCAAGGCGGGAGACCATGCCGACACAACCTCAAAATCCGTTCGGAAACTGTATTGGATTTTTCTAGTATGTTTTATGAGTAATACTTTTATGGGTCAGAGAAGAGAGAGGAAAAACATTGTAGTTATTGGAGGGGGGAATGGGACGGTGGCTGTTTTGCGGGCGCTTAGGAATGAACAAGATGTTTTGCTTTCGGCGGTTGTTTCGGTCGCGGATGCGGGAGGGTCTTCTGGAATATTGCGGAGAGAGCTTGGTGTGTTGCCGCCGGGGGATATGTTGCGCGCGGTCTTGGCGCTTTCACCTTACCCCTTTGATTTATTGAAGCGGATATTTTACAGCAATCGTTTTTCGGACGCGGGGAAGTTGGATGGGCATAATCTCGGGAATTTGTTTTTAACATTGGGAGCGGAGTATGGCGGAGATTTTTTGTTCTCGCTTTCGGCGCTTCATCAGGCGGTTGAGGCGAAGGGAAGAGTTTTTCCCGCAACGCTTGAGCTTGCGGATTTTGCTGTTCGATTACAGAGTGGTGTTGTTTTGTTGGGAGAGGACAAGATTGACCGGCCGACTGGAGACCGTTCCGACAGAATCATGAAGGCTTGGCTTGAACCCAGGGCAGTTTTATATGATGAGGCAAGGAGGGCGATTGAGGAGGCGGATTATATTATTCTTTCTCCGGGGAGTTTATATACAAGTGTTATTGCCACGCTTTTACCGGAGGGCATGAAAGAGGCGATTGCGAACTCTTGCGCTAAGATTATTTTTTGTGTTCCCCGCTGTTATGAGATTGAAGGAGAGGCTGGGCCGAGAGTTTTGAGCGAGTTTGTTTTGGAAGTTGAACGATACCTTCCGCGTTCGGCGAATAGTATTCTTTATAATTCAGCAAGCGTTACAGAAGAAAGGATGGGGAAGTATAATGAGAAGAAGTGGGGAGTTATTGAGACCGACCCGCAGAATCTTTCTGAGCGTTTGGTTTTTGGAAGAGATTATGAGAGCGTAGATGGCGGATATGATGTTGCTAAACTTACGGAGGCGCTTCGCGAGGTGTTGGATTAGGCTTTAGGCTTTAGGCCTTAGGCTCTAGGCACTAGATTTTTATGAATACACAATTATTTGAGAAATATTTTGATTCGGTTCCAGAGAGAATGCAATTTCTTTTTCGGCGCGCGACGAATACGCTTTGGGAGCCTTTGAATCGTTTGGAGGAGTTTTTGGAAGATGAAACACAACCAAAAAATTCCGCGATTATAAAGGGAGAAGTGTATATTGAGGGCGACGTAGAGATTGGAGAGGGAAGCGTTATTGAGCACGGCGCGGTTATTATTGGTCCGGTGATTTTGGGGAAGAATTGTCATGTGCGGGCGGGGGCATATATTCGCGGGAATGTGATTGCGGGAGATGGTTGTGTTATTGGTCATTCCACCGAGGTTATTCGTTCAATTCTCCTAGACGACGTGCGTGTAGACCATTTTAATTATGTTGGAGATTCTATATTGGGGAACGGGGTTCATTTTGGCGCCGGAGCAAAGGTGGCGAATTTACGGTTTGACGAGAAGGAGATTGTTGTTCAAGGAGTTTCCACGGGACGCGTGAAATTTGGAGGAGTGTTTGGAGACAGGTGTCACTTAGGATTGAATGTCTCGGTTGGTCCTGGAGTGATTTTTGAGAAGGGGACGTGGTATGCGGGGCCGGGACCGCTCAAATCTGGGCTTTATAACCGAGACACCATTCCACGTTTTTAGTGAATAAGATTTTGTGCGATGATTTGAACAAAGCGCAAAAAGTAAAATAGACCCACTGCGCAAAGATTTTTCCTGTTAAAACTCTATAATTTCGGCTACGGCTTTGTGAAAATTTTTCGGAAGATACGCTCTTATATTCCTCAAAATTTTCACTTCGCCTCACTCGAAATTCTTGAGTTTTACTGACGGCGTAATCTTTACGCAGTAGGTCTAATGAAAAATGCAACATAACAATGCAAAACGTAAAATAATTTTGAGTTTTTGGTTGTTGCTTTGCCTTTTTCGCTTTACGTTTTTATTTTCATGAATCTTTACGAGTTTGAGGGAAAAAACATATTCGCTAAATATGGAATTCGGATTCCAAGGAGTGTTTTGATTCGGCGAGGAGATGATGTGACTCGGGCGTACACAGCGCTTGGTATTTGGAAGGTTGTTTTGAAAGCGCAAATTCTTTCGGGGAAGAGGGGAAAGAACCAGGGAATTCTATTTTGTTCCTCTCCGGAGGAGACAGAGAAAGCGTGCAAGGATATTTTTTCCCAAGATCTTTTGGGACAGCACGTGACCGCTATTCTTTTGGAGGAGCAGATAGAGATTGCGGAGGAACATTATCTTTCAATTACATACGATACGCGAGAGAAGCTCCCCGCGCTTATGTATAGCGAGGCGGGAGGAGTTGATGTTGAGGACGTGTCTCGCGAGAAGATTCAGCGTTTTTTTCTAAATCCGAGAGACGAGAGGTGTCCGCATGACATTCCTTTCGCGCAAGCGCTTTGGAGTTGTTTTCGGCAGGAGGACGCGCGAATTGTTGAAATTAACCCGCTTGTGAAAACTGCGGACGGCGAATGGATTGCTCTTGACGCGAAGATCGCGCTTGATGACGACGGTTTTTTTCGGCATGAGGAGTGGAAAGAATTTGAACCGCGAACGGTAATGGGACGATTGCCTACGGAGAGGGAGGTTTTTGTGCGGAAGATTGACGAAGGAGAGGCGTATTATCGCGGGACTGCCGGAAAATATATTGAAATGGAGGGAGATGTCGCGGTGTTATTTTCCGGAGGCGGCGCGAGTATCGCTAATATGGACGCGCTTCTTCAAGCGGGCTTGAAACCCGCCAATTATACGGAGTATTCGGGAAATCCGCCGCGAGAGAAGGTGCGACAACTCGCGAAGATTGTGTTGTCAAAGCCAGGACTTAGAGGGCTTTGGATTGTTGGAGGGGTCGCGAATTTTACGGATATTGCCGAAACATTTCATGGAATTGTTGATGTGCTTCAAGAAATAAAGCCGAAATATCCGATTATTGTTCGCCGCGCGGGACCGAATGAAAAGGAAGGAATGAGATTAATGAGGGAGTGCGCGGAACAGAATGGATTGAATATGAAGCTGTTTGGAAAAGAGGTTTCTATGGGGGAGACGGCACGGGTTCTTGCAGAACTTGTGAGAAATTCATAGAAATTAGCTCGTTCTGTCATAGCAGAACTCGCGAAATTTGTAGAAATTTATTGCGTGTTATACATTATGTTAATTACGAAGGATACAAGCGTTTTGGTGCAAGGAATGACTGGGAAGGAGGGACAGCGGGCGGTAAGGGCGATGATGGATTACCACACGAACGTGGTTTGCGGTGTT
>Ga0155782_125_pt1 | contig 7267 bp, 6 predicted proteins | sample RifCSPlowO2_01_FD_107436 | JGI IMG/M metagenome (GOLD analysis project Ga0155782, IMG submission 107436) | Candidatus Jorgensenbacteria bacterium RIFCSPLOWO2_01_FULL_45_25b | reverse complement strand
AGATGAGCTCCCGTCTGTTCTTTCAGAAGCTTGGCGATTGCTCCGGTGCAATAGTCCACATCTTTTATTTTTCCTTCGCGAATCTGATTCGCACTATGCGGAGCGCTTATGAGCACCTTTCCGCTTCCGCTTTCCACGACGTACGAAGCTGAATCGGAGGGGGCGTCTGTTCTGCCGGTTGTGTTGAACGGATCGTTTAATTTTGTGAGACGACCTGGGATTTCGTCACTTCGCATAAAGACGCTTCTTCGTATTTCTGAAGCTTGAGCTTGCGGGCAGGACTCTCCGAATCTTCTTCCTACCATCACAAGATCAATAATGTTGATTTCCCCGTCTTGCCTTATGTCTTCCGAGACCCACCCCGTTTCTCCCTGTTCACCGAAGCGTCGACCGACGCGAACGAGATCTACGATGTTTATTACGCCGTCTTCGTTCGTATCTTCCGGACAGACGCTTTTTGGCTGGACGATTGTCGTTGCTTGACTTAACGCGCCAAACAAACCGCTTTCTATTGGTGAAGATGGGTGGTATGTATACGATACTCCTCCCTGGGATGTTAATGAGATTGTTTCGTCCGCTACTCTTTTTGCCTCTGCTTCTGTTCTTCTTCTACTTTCCTCACTTAATTGCTTGAGTTCGTTTTTGAGAGTGGTTTGATTTCTAACGTATACTCTGAATTTTCTTATTTCCGTTTCGTATTCATTTCGCGAATTTTTTCCCGTCGCGGTTATTTTGTAGTCAAAACGGAAGAAGCCTTCTCCAAGTTCATGAATATCGGGTTCTGGAGGAGTCGGAATCCCTCTTCTAAACGCTATGTGTTTTCCGATTGGCACGAGCGTTGTTATGATTGTTTTTCTTTCTTCTTCCGTAAGGCTTATTCCGTATGTTTTTGCCGTGTTCGTCTCGCTTATGTCCGAGGCGTTTATTTGAAGGGTTCCATCTCCCGCGGTTTCCGCTCTTATTGCCCAGATTTTTTCAAGTTCTTCCGTGAAGGTTTCCGCTCCGTTACATATTGGATATATTTTTAATCGGCTCTCGAGTTGCCCTGTAGACTGGTTATATGTTTCAAAAAGATAGGATATGGAAAATTCCGAACTTCTTACGTTTGAGAGCAGGTCGTTCCCATTTAGGAATATCACATCTTGTTCGCCTACTGCATCAAGTTCAAAAAAGTTGCTTCCGGAGGCACCGAGTTCACATTCCGCGGTTTCTCTTACCTCAACCGTGTCGCTCATCGCGTACGCGTGGTTTGTTAGGTTTGGAGAAAACAGCGCGTTTACTGTTGTAAGGAAAAGAACGATACCAGTTTTTATTGTCGTGAATGCGTATGTCATGTTGTAGAAAAAATGATACTGGAGTTACTTATACTTTTCAATTATCTGATAGAGCGAATTCACTAGCTTGTAACTTCTCCCTTCTTCATCGCACCGATAGTTCCGGTTTATCTCTATTTGAATCGCGTCTTTATTTCTTGCCGCAACAAATCCAGTCACGGTGTGCTGAAATTCAGCCGCGAAGAAGTTGTTTGAAATTGTTCCGATGCCATTTGCCTTAAAAATTTCTCCAAGAACTGTCGGCAGGTCTTTGAACTTGAAGAGAGACTTCCCATTCATGAAGCCCAAGTCTATGTCCCAGGCTCTTGAGCGGTCAGCTCCGTGAATATCAAGCACGAGATTGATTTCCGGATGTAACGCAAGATAGCTCCCAAGCGCTTGCTTGTATGGAACGTCGTCGTAATAGTTTGGATCGGTTCCCTGATAGGGGAAGTAGATGAGATGAGCTCCCGTCTGTTCTTTCAGAAGCTTGGCGATTGCTCCGGTGCAATAGTCCACATCTTTTATTTTTCCTTCGCGAATCTGATTCGCGCTATGCGGAGCGCTTATGAGCACCTTTCCGCTTCCGCTTTCCACGACGTAGGAGGTTGAGTCAGAAGAGGCTGTGATACTTTTGTTTGTGAGAAAGGGCTTGTTTAGCTGAATAAGACGGCTTGTGATTTCACTGCTCCCAATGCTAATAGTTGATGGGGCGCTTGGAGTTGGCGTGATGGGCGCTTGTGGTGTGGGGGTTGGAGCGGGTGTTGGAGTTGGAATCGGCGTTGGAATCGGTGTTGGAGTTGGTGTTGGTGTTGGTGCCGAATTTGGGGTTTGAGTTGTTTGAGGTCCGGATATTTGAGAAGGGTTTTGTGATGTTTGGTTTTGAGTCGGAGTTGTCGGGAAAGCTTCTTTTTTTTCGGTGGCGGGTTGAATTTGATTTTGAATTGTGTTTATGACGGGGGATGGGGTTATTTCAATTGTTGATGGAGTGATAGGAATTGGAGTTTTTTTGAATGGGTATCCAAATTGTTGTTCAACAACAGGCCGTGATTCTTCCGGCAATCTTGTCGTAAGATTTTTTATTCCCGCTCCGATGAAGCTTGATACTACTATGAGTGAAATTATGACCGTAATCGCGAATCCCATTGTTTTATGATAATTTTTTTTGAAACGTTTGGCAACGCGTTTAGCTGACACGCGCTACGTATTTATTTTTGAGGCGGTTTTTTCGGATTTACCCACAGATATGTTTTGTTTCGCAGTTTTTCCGGCAGGAGATTTTCTTTTGTGTACTTTTCGTAGTTTTTGCCATAACCAAGATTTTTCATCAGTTTTGTCGGAGCGTTTCGGATGATGAGAGGGATGGGAAGATTTCCATATGTTTTTGCATCTTCAATCGCTGATTTGTAAGCGTCGTACACAGCTCTGTTTTTTGGCGCTTGCGAGAGGTATATGACGCCGTGCGCGAGATTGATGCCACATTCGGGGAGGCCGATTTTTTCAACCGCCTCAAATACCGCGTTCGCGACAACGAGCGCCGTGGGAAGGGCGTTTCCGATGTCTTCGCTTGCGAAGATGACCATGCGGCGCGCGATGAATTTCGGGTCTTCTCCCGCTTCTATCATGCGGGCGAGGTAATAAACCGCCGCATCGGGTTGGGAGGCGCGCATGCTTTTTATGAAGGCGGAGATGGTATTGAAATGTTCTTCTCCTTTTTTATCGTAGCGCAGGAACTTTGATTGGAAGGAATTTTTTAGATTTTCCAGAGTGATTTGTTTGTAGAGCTCCGCGGTGTTTTCAATTGTCGCAATCGCTATGCGCGCGTCTCCACAAGACATGGCTATCAGCCAATCTATTGCGTCTTTCCCGATTTCATAACCCGCGCGTTTTATGATTTTCTTCATGTCGTTTTCCGAAAGTTCTTCCATGACGAATACGCGGCAACGGGAGAGGAGGGCGGGGATAATTTCAAAGCTTGGATTTTCGGTTGTCGCTCCGATAAGAGTGAGATTTCCGGACTCAACAAAGGGTAGGAGATAATCCTGCTGTGCTTTATTGAAGCGATGAATTTCATCTAAGAAAAGGACACGAGGACCGAGGAGGCCTCCATCAGATTGGATGATATTTCGGATGTCTTCTTTTCCCGCGGAAACTGCCGAGAGTTCATGATAATCGGCGTTTAGCGCCTTCGCGTAAATACGGGCGAGGGTTGTTTTACCGACGCCTGGCGGACCCCAGAGGAGAAACGAAAAGAGGTGTTTTTTTTCAATCGCGACGCGGAGCGGGCCGGGCGGATTTGATTTTGCTCCTTTTCTTATAAGATGAGTTTGACCGACAATATCATCCAGATTTTTTGGGCGTATTTTTGAGGCGAGAGGTTCCATTGGTTGTATTTTATACTTCTTTTAAAGCTGGTACTATTGAGACTTGAAGATATCGGCAGGAAAAACTACACTCAATCTTGTACTTGTGAGAAGGGGTCCCATCGTCTAATGGTTAGGACGCTAGGTTTTCATCCTGGTAATCGGGGTTCGATTCCCCGTGGGACCGCATATGGCGGAAACAATAAAGAAAAAAAATGAGGCGTTGGAGTGGAGGGCGGCGGAATTTGAATATGTCCACAAAGACGTTTCGTTTTATTGGATTGCCGGCACCATTATTGTCGTGCTTATGCTTTTTTCTTTATGGCAAAAGAACTTTTTCTTTTTTATATTTTTGGCGATTGCCGGGCCTACGATGTTTTTTTTCAGTAAACGGAAGCCGAAGATTTTTCAATTTACCGTAAATGATAGGGGAGTCGGAATTGAGGGCCACGCGTTTTACGAGTACAAAGATTTGGAGGGTTTCGCGCTTATTCGGAGAGAAGGATATTTAGATATTTTGATGATAAAGAGAAAGGTAACGGTGAATCCTTTTGTGCGAATTCTTGTTGATTCAGAGATGGGGGACAAGGTGAGGGATGCGCTTGCAACAAAGCTGAAAAAGATTAATTATGAGCTTTCTCTTTTGGATATTGTTTCGGAGTGGTTTGGATTTTAATTTAGTTGAAAGTTGAAAGTTTTTACGCACCCATCGTTCAACGGATAGGACAGAAGATTGCGGATCTTCAAATCGAGGTTCGATTCCTCGTGGGTGCACGTGTTATGATTTAAGTTGATAGGCAGTTGCGGGTATAGTTTAGTGGTAGAACAGCTGGTTGCCAATCAGCTAGTGGGAGTTCGATTCTCCCTACCCGCACAAAATTGAAATGACCAGGATTTTTATATTCTGGCCATTTCGATTTATGACGGGAGAATCGAACTGGAAAGGGGTCGGGGAAACATCCGTTTCCCCGTGGCGGAAATATTAAAACCGAAGGGTTTTAAAAGCGAACGAAGAGAGCGCGTGAGATTTTCCCTACCCGCACAGAGATTACTTAATTTATTCTGAAGAATCTTCGTTTTCCGATTTGAAGGACATCGCCCGGTTTGAGGTTTATGATTTCCATTGAGTCGGTTTTTACTTTATCGTTTATTTGAACTCCTTTTTGTTCAATAAGACGGCGTGCCTCGCCCTTGGATGGGACTCCCGCCTCCATTAGCAAGTTTATAAGTTGTAAGTTTAGGGTTGAAAGTTTTAATGGGGGAATGTTTTCGGGTGTTTCTTTGTCGCGGAAAGTTTTTATAAATTCTTCCCGCGCTTTTTCCGCCGCGATTTTTCCGTGATAGCGTGTTGTTATTTCCAAAGCCAAGATTTCTTTTATGTCGCGAGGATTCGCGCCGTTTTTAAGTTCTTCTTTATAATTTTTAATTATTTCTTCGTCCAAGTCCGTTGTAAGAGTGAAATATTCAATCATGACGTCGTCGTTTGAAGCCATGACCTTGCCAAACATATTGTTTGGATTATCCGTGGTGTTTATGATGTTGCCCCAGCTTGTAGACATCTTTCTTCCGTCTGTGCCGGAGAGCATGTTTGTTGTTATGATGTCTTGAGGTTTTTGATTATAGCGTTCTTGGATTTTTCGTCCCGCGAGCATATTGAAAAGCTGGTCGGTGCCACCGAGCTCTATGTCGGCTTTAATCGCGACCGAATCATAGCCCTGCATCAGGGGATAGAGAGTTTCTCGTACGCTTATTGGCTCATGTTTGTTCCAGCGTTCTTTGAAGTTGTTTCGTTCTATCATTTGTTGGAGGGTGAAATGATCCGCGAGTTCGGAGATTTCTTGGAAGTTTAGTTTTCCGAGCCATTCGCTATTGTAGCGAACCTCAGTTTTTTTGATGTCTAGGATTTTTCCAATTTGGGGAAGATAGTTTTCAAGATTTTGTTTTATTTGCGTTTTCGTAAGAAAAGGGCGTTTTTCAAGTTTGTCGGAAGGATCTCCAATTTGGGCGGTGAAGTCGCCGATGATTAATATGATTTTATGGCCTAGTTCCTGGAATTCCTTTAGTTTCCAAAGGACGATGGCGCGACCAATGTGAATATGTTCGCCTGTGGGATCCACGCCGTGTTTTATGCGGAGTTTTTTGCCGGATTCAAGAGCTTTCTTTAAGTGCTCCCTTTCTATTACCGTGTCTACGTTTCTTGTAAGAAGATGAGTTATGTTGTCCATGTTTTGTGATGCCGAGATTATTTGTTTTTCTTTACTATACTATATGTTCAATGCGTCTCGCGGTCAATTTTTTTGGCATGGAAAGCTTAGCGTGATTTTTCTTTTCTTTATATGGTATACTATGTTCATAGGGAGTATCATTTATTTATGAACTTAAAAGCTCTTTTTCCGGCAGTTGTTGTTTCGCTTATCGTTGGTTTGGGTGTTGGCGGGTATTTTGGGCGGGCTATAGGAGGACGGGAGGCGAGAGAGGAGTATCAAGCATTGCTTGATTTGGCATATCCACCCCCAGTCGCGGAGATTCATCGGATTTCTGGTACGGTTCGCGCAATTGTGGGCGCGACGATTCAGCTTGATGCCAATGATCCGGAGGATTATCTTCCGCATCTTGATAATTCCCCGCGAAAGACTGTTTCAAAGCGCGCGAATATTACAGCGACAACCGAGTATGTTTTCGTTGATTACTCAAAACCGCAGAAAAACGGCGATCCTTCGCGAGCTCCCTTCGCTCTTTCGGATTTGAAGGCGGGGGATAAGATCGTTGTTGAGAGCGACGAAAACATCCGCGCTAAAGAAAGCTTTACGGTAAGTCTTGTTCAGCAGGTCAGATTTTAGTTGAGAGTTGTATGTTGAAGGGTTTTGGGGCGTACACGAGACGCTCTTTGATTTTTTTTCACGATTCTTGTATCGTGGGGTATATGAATTTAATACCTACCGTTATTGAGAAGTCTACTTATGGTGAGCGGGCGTATGACATTTACTCCCGGCTTTTGCGTGAGCGAATTATCTTTTTGGGAGGGGTGGTGAATGATGCGGTCGCGAATACCGTGATTGCCCAGCTTTTGTTTTTGGAGCACGAAGACCCGAAGAAGGAGATTCAGCTTTATGTCAATTCTCCCGGCGGTTCAGTAACGGCTGGTATGGCGATTTACGACACGATGCAGTATGTTCAGCCATCGGTTTCCACGATTTGTGTCGGCATGGCGGCTTCCATGGGAGCGGTGCTTTTGGCTTCTGGCAAGAAGGGGAAGCGGTTTGCTTTACCTAATGCCGAGATTATGTTGCATCAGGTGATGGGGGGAGCCGAGGGACAGGCGAGCGAGATTGAGATTACGGCTCGGCAGATTGTGAAAATTAAGGATAAAATTAATCAGATTTTGATGAAGCATACGGGGCAGAAGAGAGATCGGATTGAGCGGGATACCGACAGGGATTTTTATCTTACCGCGATTGAGGCGAAGGAGTATGGAATTATTGACCAGATTGTGAGAACAAAGAAATAATAGTTACGCGGAAATGAAAAAAAGCGGGAAGCGTTTATTTCCCGCTTTTTTGTTTTTGCGATGCTTATTCAAATTTTGAAACA
>Ga0155782_114_pt1 | contig 7307 bp, 11 predicted proteins | sample RifCSPlowO2_01_FD_107436 | JGI IMG/M metagenome (GOLD analysis project Ga0155782, IMG submission 107436) | Candidatus Jorgensenbacteria bacterium RIFCSPLOWO2_01_FULL_45_25b | reverse complement strand
ATGCGACTTAGACCAATCACCTTATAAATCCTAAAAAAATCCTTAATTCCATGATGGACACAATCTTCCTGTGGGTTGCCGCATTATCCTATGTGCTTGCTGCTGTTACACTCGCACAACGAAAATTTTATCCGCTTGTCACCTATCTCGCAAGTATGGCAATTTTCTATGTGTTCAGCAGAATGAGCATTTATCTTCAGCTTATTGGCGCAGTCGCTGTCGCGGTTGGCGCATCCAATCTCGCCCGTTTCCCAATCAGCCTGGAATGGCCGGCAAAAGAAAAAGCAACACACACATCACTGCTCTCACTTTCAATTCTCCTCACGATTGTGCTATTCACCGTAAGCGATACACTGGTGCTCCGTTTTGTCCATGGATATGGTCTTGTCGCAGCGCTGCTGACTGCAGCATACATTTTCTATGCAGGCACAAGCCCGACGATCAAATCAAAAAGCATGAATATCGCTTCAATCCTCCTCTTATGCAGCATCCCGCATTTCCTGCTTGCAACAAGCTTATTAGCATCACTTTCAATTCCACTGGTTGGCAACATTACATTTGGCTTGCCGATGATAATTGCACTTCTCTCGCCATTCTCGTTTATACTGGCATTGCATATGACTCATTAATTTTAAATAGGTGGTGTATTTCTCTTCAGGAATGAAAAAGCGTGTAAAGCAAGCAAAGCCCAAAAAGAGTGCTACACGTTCTACTAAAGTCACTCGCATCAAAACAGGCATCGATCATCTTGACACATTAATCGGTGGCGGCTTGATAGAAAAGAGTATCACTCTTGTCGCTGGCGGCGCAGGCTCAGGAAAGACCATTTTTGCCATGCAATTCCTTCTCGAAGGCTTAAAACTCGGTGAATCCTGTATCTATCTCACGTTTGAAGAAAAAAAGGAAAAACTCTATGGTGACATGGCTGGGTTCGGCTGGAATTTTGAGAAATATGAGAATGATAAGCATTTTTTCTATTTGGAACACAGCCCAGAGCAAGTAAAAGCACTGATTGAAGAAGGCGGCGGCACGATTGACCAGCTGATCAGCAAAAAAAAGGTCACCCGCTTAGTTATTGATTCCGTTACATCTTTTTATTTGCTCTACCAAGATGAGCTGTCAAGAAAAGAAGCTGGTCTTGCATTGTTTGAGCTGATTAACAAGTGGGGCTGTACTGCGGTATTGACATCACAGGCAGCTGCCCGCAAAGATGACTTATTAAACACGTCATTGGAGTTTGAAGCAGACAGTATTATCTTATTATACCATTTCAGAGCCCGTGGCGAGCGCAAGCGCGCATTAGAAATTCTCAAAATGCGCGGCACTTCGCACAGCAACAAAACAATGATGTTCAATATTACAAAAGCTGGCATTGTTGTTCATCCTGGTCAGATTCTAAAAAGTTCGTAAAGAACGCACGTAGTCAAGATGTAATTTCTAACAATCCCGTGGCGCGCTGGAGCTCTCAACAGAGAGCGTAAGAGGGCGCGCCGCGCGCGACTCGTCTTAAAATCCTGCCGGATTTTGAGATGCAAGAGGCTTCGCCTCTAAGCATCGCTGCCATTGAGGAGGTCGCGAGGCAGCTGCCGAACGCGACTAGCAAAGCGCACTTTGCGTGGAGATTATTGCGATAAAGTCATTAGACTAATTACGTACTCAATCCTGCGCTAACATATAGACTGCTTTTAACGCAACAATAATCGTCGCTGGAATGAACAATGTCAATATGCCATTGAGGATGTTCACAACAAACGGCGCTTCAGTAAATACGCCCACTTGAAGTCCTAAAAACGACATCAATGCAAGTAACGTCCCTGCCGTCAAAAACGACTGTGTTTCCTTCGCGGTTACATTTAACATACCTATAACCAATCCAAGGAAGAACAATATCTATATCAACACTTTCTTGTAATCTGCGGTTAAACCAATACCTAAAACAACAGCTGCAACGACGCCAATAATGAACGCCCAGCTTCCGATCATATTATCTTTCATGGTACACCTCTTTAGTGTGCTAACGAGGAAATAATTAGGATATTTAAACGTTTTGAGGTGTTTTGTTGAGTCTTATTCAGAAAAGCACACCTCCTCCATGGCGGCAGTCGGTCAGTCGTCACTTCGTTCCTCCCGCCCTCCGCTCGGCATTCGCCTCGCTCTGTCACGAGGCATCAGCCGAACGTGACTAGCGTGGAACACCACGCGTGGCGCCACGGAGGTGTGCACGTTAGAGACGACAATGACGGGGTTGACGTTGTTATCGTTACTCGTTACTCTCGTGCGGCAACATTGGCGAGGAGCGAGCCGAAGGCGAGCGGAGGGCATGCGAACATTAAGAAGCCGCGCTTCTTGATGTGCCAGAACTCGCAGTTCTGAGCAGCATGACCGACCTCTGCCAATATTGTTGCCGCCGTAATATAATTATAAATCTCAAAGAAAAAGTCCTAACTTTATCCCTATTTCTCCGCAACCATCTTCATACACTTCTCCATCAACTGGTACAAGCTCACTGCATCCTGCTCGTTGTAAGCCACCAGTAACTCCAGATACTCTCGATCACCCGACGCCCAAAACGCCCGCCACGCATCGGTTGCGCTCCCACGTAAATGCTGCGGTCGATGTATTCCTAACTGAATCTCAACTTCTTTCAACCCGCCAATCAACTTCAGCCGCTGACACAGCGCCTTCAAGTCGATGTGCGGCACATGAATCTCAACTCCAAACTTCTTGAGTTTTGGCAAATCATAAGAACTTCCGTTGAACGTCACAATCAACTGATATTTCCCTAACTCTTGATTAACCGTATCCTTCCCCAAGTGCACGCCCCGTACAAACGTCTTGCTTTCATACTTGTCAAACAATGTAAGTACAATAATACCTCGCGAATCCGCTTCAATATCCAGAAAGCAAACATCTCGAAAGTGCGGATAGAGTCTCCACATCTCTCGCTGCGGCAATAACTCGGCAAAATAATTCGGATTCTTATGAACAAGCGCATCCTGCGCAAGCCGAAGCTGCCGGTCATAGTACGTTTTTTTTTGTGGCTGAAATACCTTTGACGCGCTCACTTTTAAGGAAGTCATCCCATGTACGGATTCCTGTGTCATGCAGCTTCTTTTCTTTCGTCGGGCTTATTCCTTCAAGAAATGCAAAGCAGTGAGTGAGCATGGCTTCTTTTGAATGAGGTTATTCATTTAATTATCGTTCGTACAGTTCTTCTCTATTGAATTTATATGTATTGAGACTATAAAGCCCACGTTTCATAAGCTGCAGCTGTCGAATAGAAATCTCCAGCTGCTTGTCCTTTTTATTTATCACCATCATCTTAACGTTTTTCGTGCCGTTTCAAGAGACTCTTTAACATCTTCAAGCGTGAGATTAAGATCGACATTATGCTCCCCAAGCAAATCGATAAACTCACTTAACGTTACTCCAGCAAGTCGTGCGCCAAGTCCAAGACTCACTTTTTTTTCTTTATAGAGATATACGGCCTTATGTTTCTTGCCTTCTTTGACAAGTTCTCTGATTATTGCAGACTTTCGCAGCTTCAATATTCTTTCATAATCCTCTAATCCTTTAGGTTCTAATCGCACAGAGAGTATTTCCATTCTATTTTACCTCCTTCTTGTAGATTTCATAAATTTCTTTCGAGTATCTTCCAATTTCGAACAATCGATCAATTTTTTCAAGTGCCTGTTGTTTTGAAATTATTTTTTGTTCGTTTAAGCGTACGACAATAGCCATCGCACAAATAAACGGTATTCTCTGAATCTTGCAAAGTTTAATCAGTTCTCTATCATCTGTTAATATCGCATGATGTATCGGTTTATACAATGTGAACGCGGCAGCTTCGCCAACATCAAGCCGAAATTGTTCCATCAATTCTCTTTTTAATGTGCTGTCACTGTTAACAACACTTATTCTTCCTTTGATTATCTCACTTTCTATAAGCTGCGCATCAAACGAGCCTATACTTATTTCATTGCGTACTTCTTCCGGAATAATCACTTTTGGGGCATTATCCAAAAACTTCTGGAGCAACGTTATCTTTGCAAGCAATATCAACGTCGATGAGTTCGAGACAAACATACTACATATGTTTACTTTTGTAATATATAAATATTTCGGCTCTTGGACACAACTTTGGTTACTTTGATCATTCTTTAAAAATCACAAAAAAATTCAAATTAATATAGAATTTAAACTCAATTCGTTCCAAAAATGAAACACTGTTCCAAAAATGAAACACTGTTCCAAAAACAGAACACTTATAAATAAAATCGGTATCCTTTCGTCTAATGAAAGAGGTAGTGCTGCAGCTCATCGATCCAAAGATAGTTGCAGTGCTGCGTGTTTTAGCCAAATCAAAAGACGTTCTCTATCTGCGCGAATGCGCAAAGCTCGCCAATATTCCACCGTCAACTACGCTCCGCATTCTCGACCAACTTAACTCAATGGATCTCGTTCATATCGATCAGGTCAAACATCTCAAGCTTTTTTCCTTTGAAAACAGCGATAACGCACGCGAGCTCAGATTATTGCTCCGCAAGGTGAAACCATGAGCCGCGTCGCTTTAGTTAAAAACAATCAGAATAATCTCAATGTCTCACATCTCTCGCAGCAGTTTGGATTGGACCCCAAGCGCAAGAGCAGCTTCATGCATCTTTTTATCATCGGTAACAAGGAGGGATTGTGTGACACGGGCGCATGCAATGAAAACACTGTCGAATCCACTCGTGCCTGCTTCAGCAGCAATATCAATGCTCTCGCCGAGAATGGTGCGCTCCGTTATTATCTGGGATATACTGCGGACGAAGAGAGCAACCTCTTTTCCATATTCACTTTTGCCCGTGAGGCGAGAACTCACTGCGGCGATTTCTACGATAGCAACCGTGGGGATTATCAGTTCAGCATTTCTTGCATATACTCGATCAAGAATGGAAGCGGCGGTCTTATGGAGACGCAGTTGCTCATCGAGAAGGGCGCCCTGCTTTCGTCGCCGTGGAGCAATCATGCCTTTAATAATGACGCTCGTATCAATAACAAGCCTCATAGATCATACTCTTTATTCCGCATTTTACGCACAATGACCGTTGGATCTTCATCAGATGCAGACTTCATGAGCCTTCGAATCTGCGATAAAGACATCTTCGGGTGCTTCATGCGCAATTCGTCAAGCAGATTATGCAACTCCCGATCAACCGTTACCAACCGTTTAACAATCAATGATTCGTTCATAGTATCACCTAACAATGACTATCGTGAAAATCAATATGTCAAGAACCACCAGTCAACAGAATGGCAGCATGAACACCGGTGGCTCTTGAGCATGCTCAGAATACCACCTGATCCCACGAATGTGATACTAGTGGTATTCCGACATATAAACATTGCGTTCGATCTCCGCAAGGTGAAACCATGAGCCGCGGAGCGATGAAAATTGGTATACTTTTCGTCCTGATAGTCTTCGCATCGCTCTATCTGGTTTCATTGTTAGGGGACGGCATCACCGGATTTGCCGTGCTCGAAACGGGCGCGATTATATCGTCAACATCAACACTTGAAGAGCAAGTAATCGTCTCGTCAATGCGCGTGACTGGATCGTTCAGCGGGAATGGAAACGCAACGCTGTATCTGGGCGATAAGATAGTTCTTGACAGCAGACTACTGAATGCGACGTCGTTCGAGAGTTATTGTGCTGAGACATGTGTTGATGTGGATAGCAATGTTTCGCTCCATGCAATTCTAGAAGGGGATGCGCTGCTGATTATTACTGCGTTTAATTATACTTCAGACGAGGTTGTGACGATTGATCCGATTGAGAATGAAACAGAGCAAACTAACCAAACGTTTAATCAGACGGATGGGGAGCAGATGCCCGAACCTGTTGCGTTATCGGAAGACGTCGGCATCGAAGCAGTGTTTAACACATCCAATTCGACGCAGTTTGATTCGGGACGGTATAATAGAACGGAGTTCAATACCTCTGGATTTGTGCAGCTGAATGCAAGCGACTATCTGCAGGAGTTGCCTAATAATCAGAGCACTGAATATTATCTTGACCGTATCATCAATATGAGTGGAAATGTTTTGTTATTCCATTTCAATAATGATAGTACGGGTTTATCCAAAGAAAATAATACTCATCTATATGACTGGAGTCGTTCTGGGAATAATGGGACATGGCTTGGCGGTGGTTTATCTAATACACCTTCAAAGTTGGGTACATTCTCTGGTAACTTCAGCGGAGGGAACGACAATGTTTCAGTAGTTGACAGCGCATCGCTGGACATTACTTCTGCTATTACGGTTTCCGCTTGGGTTAAGTTTAGCACTATCACGACACAATACCCGACGATTGTTTCAAAGAATCCAGTCAATGGTGCGTATCTTCTCTTTAAGTCAGATGATGCTGCGTCTTCTGGTTTTGCATTTAGAGTTAAAAATGTGACAGGTCATACAACCGCTTATGGAAATCAGACACTTGTGGCAGGATTGTGGTATCATGTCGTTGGAACATATGATAGTACTACATCAACAAATAATCTCAGGCTTTACGTAAACGGAGCATTAGGCGGACAAGCGTCAAAAACAGGCGCAATAGCAACCACCGCAGAAAATCTGTTCATCGGAGATTTTGATGGTGATTCCGGTCAGTTCAACGGCTCAATCGACGAGGTCGCCATCTGGAATCGCTCGTTATCATTTGAAGAAGTACAAACAATCTATGGCAGGCAGAAAGGGCAATTCATCGACCGCGGCCAGTATGAGTCGCAAGTATTCGACGCCGGCGAGACACAGAACTGGACGAACATTTCCTGGAAGACGGAATTTCAATACGGATTGGATTTGCCGAATTTCGGAGCGAATGAAACCGAAAATTTTGTGCGTGGAATGAATATGAGTGGGAATGTGCTGCTATTCCATTTTAATAATGATACCGTTAAAGAAAATAAAACACAAACAGGCGTGTACGACTGGAGCGGCAATAATAACAACGGCACAACAATTGGAGCATTGTTCAATACAAGTGGAAAGTTGAGTGGTTCGATGGATTTTGATGGGATTAATGATTATGTAGCGCTTTCAGAACCGCCCGCTGGCTCCACCAATCTCACCACTGGAAGCGTATTTGCATGGATAAAGACCAGACAAGGGCCATATTATCATGGCATTGTTGTAAAGGCAAGTGCGTACGGTATGTTTGTCAAAGATGGTGTATTCCTATTATATGATTGGCGTGCGGACGCTGATCGAGATAGTGCAGTCTTTGTTGCTGACGACCTTTGGCATCATGTCGGATTCACATT
>Ga0155782_122_pt1 | contig 8756 bp, 6 predicted proteins | sample RifCSPlowO2_01_FD_107436 | JGI IMG/M metagenome (GOLD analysis project Ga0155782, IMG submission 107436) | Candidatus Jorgensenbacteria bacterium RIFCSPLOWO2_01_FULL_45_25b | reverse complement strand
GGAACATGAGGTCGTCCACTATTTTCCGCAGCTGCGAGGGCAGGAACGGTTTACCGACAACCCTTACCCGATTCCCGCGGGCAAGAGCGACCTTGTCGACCTTGTCGAGCTTGTCATGGTTGCCGGACATCAGGATCACCCGCAAATCCGGTGTCTTCTCCGCCAGCTTCCCAATCAGCTCGTCGCCATTCATGCCCGGCATTTCCAGGTCGGAAATCACGAGGTCCACCGGCGTTTCGGCCGCAAGTTTCAAGGCTTTGTCGCCATCATCCGCAATTAGGAACTGACAGTTATACGGCTCGAGGGTGTCAACAACCAATTTCCGTACTGCCTGGTGATCGTCAACAAGCAACACCACTGGCCTTTCTTGTGCAATTTTCATAACACACCTCCGTTTGATTTATTCCAAAAACAGCATAGCATAGCAAAACCCCGCCGGCCAGTCAAGTGGCCGCGGAATAAGCCCGCTGGCTGGATAGAGATTTTTTCAACGGCTCACTCATTGAGCCGTTGATTTTACTAGCGCTTTTTGACTTTTTTATTTAGATCTGTTATTCTTTAAATATGGCAACGAAAGCAAAAACCCCAGTATTTTTTATAGCTACCCAAACCAAGAAAGAGCCGATTGTAGTTAACTTTTATACAAAAAAAGGAGAACCGGTTTCATTTGGCGCGGTTAAAAAAGTCAAAACAAAGGAGGGGGTACATTTTTATGCTGATACTCCAAAGTCAAAGAAACGATAATGTCGAAGAAAGGAAAAATAACCTCAGTAGATTTTGATTTTGGTGTCGGTGAAATTGTTCCCTCTACCCAGGAGGCATATCATCACGGAGAATTTGAGGGGACAGTGAGAAAAACAGAGAAAGAATCCTTGAGTGTGTTTAAAAATACAGTGGGTACTGATTTGGATGCTCGACTGAATAGTGACGAGCGATTCCCCAGCGACGGGGAAATTTTTGTTTTTATTCTGCAGTACTTTTCCGGTGAGAGCGAATATGCGCGGCGCGACATAGACAATATGGCCAAAACTATTCTCGATATCTTAAAAGGCAGGTTTTACAGAGATGATAGTCAGGTTAAAACGTTGCTCATAGGCAAGAAAACAGAAAGGCGAGTGCCGCAAAATTTCGCGTATGTGGCTATCAAAAAGCTCACCGCTACACAAGATGTTGATGCTCTTAAAATTTCAGGATTGGAGCGTTCGGTTACTATGTTTCAGGAACTCAAAAGCAGAGGGGTATTGTAAAGTCCCTCTTCCCCCCGTTGCCGAGCCTCGTATCAGAGCAAAGGTCCGGTACGAAAAAGTTTCCTAGAGACCAGCGATATTTCAACGGCTCAAAGGGGAGCCTGGTATAAATATCCTTTAAATTCCAAGAGCTAACATTTGTAACCCTTAGCATAGCAATTTGTCACCCCCAAATATTACCTGTACAGCAATTTGACAGATTCTTTTGGAGGGCTATACTAATATGAAAACTATATTATTAATTATTCAAGGAAATTCAACATGTCAAAGGCTAATATTGGCTTAAACAAGCCAAAAGGCATTGTTACTCTCTCTCTCTCTCTCTCTCTTAAGTAAGTTGAGCCTGGCCGCTGCTTTGGTTTTGGTAGGCGGTTTTTTTGCGTCTAGCGCGAATGCGGCAATTTCAACCCTCACCCTGACTTCACCGAACGGCGGTGAACGGCTGGGCGGAGGTCCGGTGGATATCACTTGGACGCAAGTGGGAGGAACGTCAGGTGACTTGGTTGATATTACTTTGATTGACGATGTTCTCGGCTCATCACACGAAATCGCGATCAACGTACCCTTTGATGCTTCGCCGTATGCTTGGACCGGTTTGCCTTCAGAAGTAGCCGGCCCAAACTATAAGATAAAAGTCCTTAAAGCTGGCACCTCAACTGTTTATGATACTTCTGATGCGGTTTTTACGATTGATAACACTTCACCAACGATTACCTCTCTCGCTACTTTGGATACCGACGGCAATGGCAACGTAGATCAGCTTGATCTCACCTTCAGCGAACCAGTGCGTGATGTATCATTTTTAGCGGCAGGTTTTACTATTGACGGCCAGCCTGGAACATCAATAAACACCGGAGTGACGGCTAATGATAATTCTTTTTCCGTTTTGTTTAGCGGGGTGATAGGTACTGGCGAAAAAAGCGTAACTTATACTGCCGGAACTGGAACCGATATGGCCACCCCGGGTAATTTACTGGCTACCAATACTCAAACTGCCACTGATTTGGCAGCACCTGTTTTTATTTCTGCTAGAACGCTAACTACAACCACGATTCGTGCCACTTTTAGCGAAGATGTTATGAATGTAAATTTAAGTGGCAATGAGTTTACTGTTGTTGGACATACTGTCTCAGGGGCTTCAGAGTTGAATGGTGTTGTCACATTAGTACTCTTAACACCTATAGGAACTGGAGAAACTCCAGACGTGACATTTGATACGGATGACTTCTTTAGAGATATCGCCCTCAACCAAGCAATCGATCCTACAACCCTAACACCAAGTGACGGTGTTGCGCCGGTTCTTTTAGAAATTACCCCTGTTACTACTCCCACAATGGACGATACACCTGATTACACATTCAGTTCGTCTGAACCGGGAACAATCAGCTATGATGGTGGGTGTTCCAGCGCGACAACCGCGGCTGTGGAAAGTGATAATCTAATTACATTCGATACATTAACTGACGGAACTTATAATACTTGCACTATTAGCGTCATCGACTCATCGGGTAATGAAAGTAGCCTCTTGCTTGTTAGTTTTTTCCAAGTGGATGCTACGCCTGTGGCAGTTACAGATATTACTTCCGAGCCCGGCGCTCTTACTATTGACACAACTACATTCTCTCCAGCGCTCGGGAGCTCGCTCTTGAGAACGGACCAAGCTTTTTATGCCGTCCGAGCAACTTCAATTGTTGCCCAATCTATCTCAAATGTGCAATGGAGGATCACAATAGAAGGTCCGGCAGGATTTACTCCAGATATGGTGGACTTAGATGAGGTTGGATGGTCGGATATCGGTCCGAATCCCGACTCTACCACAATATTCCATTACCCATTTGTGGGGAGCGGTACTTTGGTAGCGATTGGCTCTTGTACAGATCCAGACCCCGTTCACGACAATAGTTGCGTGACTGACAGCTTTGATATCGATTCTACCGATGACTTCAAAAATGTTGACCGAGTGAATTTTGCCTCGACCGCACCTCTTGGAACTTACACTATCAAGCGGGTACTCGTTTTGGCTGACGCGACGCCGGTCTCGAACGAGCTGGATGTTGCAACATTTACTGTTACCAATAATCGGCCGGTTCTTGAAGACATTGATGATAAAATAGTTGACGAATTGACTGAACTTGCTTTCCAAGCCACAGCAAGCGATGTGGAAGTCAGTGCTTTAACCTTTACTCTTGAGGACGCGCCGGCGGGAGCTTCCATTACCCCGGACGGGACTTTTACTTGGACATCGACTGAAGAACAAGGAGGAAACCCAAGCGCTGATTATTCCTTTACTGTGATTGTAACTGACGCTGACGGCGGAACGGATTCGCGACTAGTTAATGTAACAGTGAATGAAGTCAATGTTGCTCCCGTGGCGACAGATAGTTCTGTTTCCACGGATGAGGATATTCCGCTTCTGATCACTCTTCCAGCAACCGATGCGGATATTCCCGTCAATACACTTACATATTCAATTGTGACCGGCCTTAACTGTAACTGTGGAATTTTGGGTACTGTAGTGGGAAATCAAGTTACTTTCATGCCAGATCTTAATGTTTCAACTACAACAGCGATGTTTACCTTCAAGACAAATGACGGTCTTGTAGATAGTAATGAATCGCAAGTGAATATTGTCGTGAATCCGGTAAACGATGTACCAATCCTTGACTCAATTCCGGTTCAAACTGTTATAGCTGGTAACGACCTAAACTTCACCGCGAGCGCAACTGATGTTGATGGAGACACTCTGAATTTCACGTTGACGGGAAATTCGGCCGGCTCTTCAATTGATTCTTTAACCGGTCTGTTTAGCTGGACCCCTACCATCTCTGGTGTTTATCTTTTCGACGTTGTTGTTTCCGATGGGAATGGTGGAACCGATAGTCAAACAGTTCAGGTTACGGTGAATCACGCGGCAATCGCGAAAATTGTGATTTCGGCAGAGCCTACCACCCTCTCGGTGGAGAATCAAAGCACGATTAGTGTGGTCGGAAAAGACCAATTTGACAACGTGGCAACAAGCGACAATAGCACAATCGTTGTTCTTTCGGCAGATAATGGCGGAAGTTTGGGAACTGCATTACTCACGCTAAGCAACGGCCTTGCGGGAACAACTCTCTCCAAATCCTCTGCAGGAGATGTGCATGTGAACGCTTCAAGCGGAATTCTCACCCCTTCGCAGGTAACGGTGACATTCAATGCTGTGCCTGGCGATGAAACGGCTCCAACTATTCTAAGCCATAATCCAGCAGACGATTCAACCAGTGTGTCAGTCGGTGTGACTCCTTTCCTGGTTTTCTCCGAGCCCTTGAAGTCCTCAACCGTGAATTCCGCGAATATCCAGCTGAAGAAATACGATGACGATTCGGCTGTTCCCGCGACAGTTTCCCTTGTTGAAGGCGGGACACAGGTAAACATTGATTTAACGAGCCCTTTGGAAAATGACACCCAGTATTACTTTGCCGTATCAGCCGGATTGCAGGACGAGGTGGGTAATGCCTTCGCCAATGTGCTTGACACCAGCACGAAAGCCGGCCACGAATTCACTACGGCGGAACTCGCCGGCATTGTGCTTGATGATGTCAGTTTGCCTTCTATAGGAACGGCAAACAACACTTATCTTGGCGGCTGGCACTACATCTTCAGGATTACCGTGAATGATCCGGCGGAAACAAATCTCTCTATGAAATTCACCGATTGGATGAACACGGAAGATTCGGAGGAAACCGTACCGGTCTTCGATAACACGCGCCTTCTTCTGAATGCGGGCGCTGGAGTCGGCTTGACTGAAGCGGACATTGAGGCGGGATTCTCGCTCGGTAATGAGTACGAAGACCAGACACCGGGCCCGGTTGATATAGGCGCGGTGGATATTAATCCTGACAGGGCCGGCAGACAGGTGCAGTTTGATATCTTTGTTAAACTTCCTGAAGATACCGCTCCTGGATTCTACACCACCGATTTCGTTATTCGAACCGAAACGCCATAACCCCAGTATCAAGCCATGATTAAAAGGACTATTCTTACCACAACAGTTATCTTTTTCCTGGCGGCTTGTTCGTCGTTGGCTTCGGAGCTACCCGGAACGATTTCTACCGGCATTGTCTTACCGCAAATTTCGGCTGAACAGAACGCCGCTCCCAGTACCGACAGCGTGACCATTATTTGGACTACCAGCCACCCGGCAACGAGCCGCGTGATCTACGACACAGTTTCGCATCCTGTTCTGGGCGCGGCACCGAACTACGGCTACGCCAATTCCACGGTTGAAGATTCAACCTTGGTAACTTCGCATTCCGTAACTGTTGCGGGTCTTTCGGCCGGCACCAATTATTTCTTTAGGCCCGTGTCCCACGGCTCGCCTGAAACTGTGGGCGCTGAAATTTCCGCGACCACTGCCAGCGCTCCTGCCGGTGGTGGAGGGGGAGGCGGCGGGGGTGGCGGCGGATCTTCTGGTGGTGGGGGAGGGAGTGCAAGCCCTAGCCCAACACCAACGCCTTCTCAAACCCCGAATACCAGCCAAGTATTGGGAGAGGTGCTGACCAACGCCCACCCAAACGGCACGCTAATCCTAGACGGCCAGACCATCTATATTGTCAAAGACGGCCAGCGGTACGGCTTCCGCAATCCCGAAGAGTATTTCTCACACGGCTACGGGTTCAGTCAGGCCGTACCGGCCAATGACTCTGATCGGGCGTTGCCCGAGGCCGCCTCAATGAAAGCGCTTGAAGGAGCACTCGTTCTCGATGCTACGGACGGCCGTACTGTTTATATGATCGGGTCAAACGGCGTGAAGCGCGGCTTTACGTCCGCTGAAGTGTTCCAGCAATTAGGATACTCGTTCAAAGGGCTTCTCAAGATTGACCTGTCAGATTATACTGTCGGGCCAGTCATAAACCTGACTTCCGAGGCCCACCCCGAAGGCGCGTTGGTCCTGGATCAGGGAACGGTCTGGTGGATAAAAAATAGTAGCCGCTTGGGTTTTGCGTCAGACGTAGTGTTTAGCACCTACGGCTTTACGTTCGGCCGCGTGGTCGCGGCCAATGCCGCGGACATGGCCCTGCCAGTCGGCCCGCTGGTCAAATTCCGCGATGGGACACTGGTCAACGACCAAGGCACGATCTATGTTATCTCGGACGGCAAGAAGCTCGGTTTTCGCAGTATGAACGCGCTCCTGACAAGAGGGTACGCTTTGAAGAACGTCATCAACGGCAGGGTGGATGCTTACGAAGCTAGCGCCGCTTTGGATTAGCAACTAGGTTGCCAAATACGAAAAATCCGCTGGATAGAGGTTTTTTCAACGGTTCACGACTTGAGCCGTTGATTTTTTGGCATCTTAGCTGTTGATGTGTTAAACTAAGACCATGATTTTGATCACGATTTTAGTATTTATTTTTATTTTGGGCTTGCTCATCTTCGTTCACGAGCTCGGGCATTTTGTGATGGCGAAACGATCAGGTATGAAGGTTGACGAATTCGGATTTGGTTTTCCCCCGCGCCTGTTCGGCATTCGCAAAGGCGAAACCATTTATTCTGTAAACTGGATCCCTCTGGGCGGATTTGTCAAAATTCTAGGAGAGGACAATCATACCTCCTCGGATCCGCGGTCCTTTTCCAACCAGCCGTTCTGGCCGCGGTTCTCGGTTTTAGTCGCCGGCGTTGCCATGAATCTGGTTCTGGCGTGGTTTTTGTTGTTTTTGGGCCTGTCGGTTATCGGCACCCCGGCCGAAGTCCAGGAAGGTCAGGATTTGGGAAGCGCTAAAATTGTCGGGGATGCGCAACTGGCGATCATCGCGGTTCAGCCGAATTCGCCGGCGGAATACGCCGGGTTTAAACCCGGCGACGCGATCTTGAGCATTGACGGCAGGCAATTTGGCAGTATAGACGAGATGATTGCCTATACCAAATCCCGAGCCGGACAGCTCACCACTTACGAATTAAAGCGCGGCCAGGAAACCTTGAGCCGGAGTGTTATACCGCGGCCAACCCCTCCGCCGGACAGCGGGCCGGTTGGGTTTATTCCCGCCATGGTGGCCAAGGTGGTCTATCCGCCAATCACCGCGTTGGGTTTGTCCGCTGTCTCTGTGTGGGCGAAAATTTCGGGAATCCTGATGGCTTTTGGTCTTCTTTTGAAAGGTCTCGTGAGCGAAGGCCGCCTCATGGAAGGGCTTTCCGGCCCGGTCGGAATCGCGGTTTTGACCCGGGATTTCACCAGATTGGGCTTGCCTTATCTGACGCAGTTTGTCGCCGTTCTCTCCATTAATTTGGCGATCATTAACGCGTTTCCTTTTCCCGCCCTGGACGGGGGGCGGATACTTTTTCTCATCATCGAGAAAATTCGCGGGCTGAAGAGCGTCAAATGGGAGAGAATCGCGAACGCGGTCGGCTTCATGCTGCTTATCACATTGATGGTTGTGATTACCTATCGGGACATTGGTCGGTTTTCAGAGCAGTTCAAGAGGCTATTTGAGAACATTTTATAAAATGAAACAATCCCAGCTATTTACCAGGACCCTAAAGGAAGCGCCGAAGGATGAGACAGCCGCTAACGCCCGATATTTGACGCGCGGCGGCTTCATTTACAAAAATTCAGCGGGAATTTATTCGTTTCTGCCGCTCGGCTGGCGCGTTTTGCAAAAAATCGCGGCCATAATCCGCGAAGAAATGAATGCGATTGGCGGGCAGGAGCTGCTCCTGCCGGCGCTGGTGGAAAAAAAATATTTGGATACCACGGGGCGGTGGAATGTTGATGTTGGATTCGAAGTAAAAGGCAAGGAAGATGAAAACGCGGGTTTTGTCCTTGGTTGGACGCACGAGGAGGTGCTCACGGCCATCGCCACAAAATTTATTACTTCTTACAAAGACCTGCCGTTTGCCGCTTATCAGATTCAAACAAAGTTCCGCAATGAACCACGGGCCAAATCCGGCCTTTTGCGCGGCCGTGAGTTTATGATGAAAGATCTTTATAGTTTCCACGCAGACGAGGCGGACCTTAATCGCTATTACGAGGAAGTGAAGAAGGCTTACCTGAAAATTTTCCAGCGCGTGGGACTCGAGACGGTCTATACCGTGGCGACGGGAGGAGATTTCACCGCCAGTCAGACTCATGAATTTCAAGTGGTTTGTTCGGTCGGCGAGGATACTATTTTTGTCTGTTCCAAATGTGATTACGCGGAGAATGAGGAAATTTCGAAACTCAAGGCAGGGGACAAGTGTCTCAAATGCGGCGGCGCTGTTAAAGAGCAAAAATCAATTGAGGTCGGGAATATTTTCCCGCTTGGCACGAAGTATTCCAAAGCCTTTAACCTGCAATATACAAAGGACAACGGAGAGAAAGGGTACGTTGCAATGGGTTCTTACGGAATTGGGCTTGGGCGGGTGATGGGAACAATCGTCGAGATTTACCACGATGATGCCGGCATAATCTGGCCGGAAAGCGTCGCACCTTTTGCCGTTCATCTTCTGGAACTGGGCGCACCTGCCGAAAAAATTCATGATGCTTTACTGAAAGCG
>Ga0155782_134_pt2 | contig 14015 bp, 19 predicted proteins | sample RifCSPlowO2_01_FD_107436 | JGI IMG/M metagenome (GOLD analysis project Ga0155782, IMG submission 107436) | Candidatus Jorgensenbacteria bacterium RIFCSPLOWO2_01_FULL_45_25b | reverse complement strand
CAAAAAAACCAACCTCCTGGGACAAAACCCGGGAGGTTTTGGTTATGGGCTTGCATAGGTTAATAGGTTGTGATTCCGAATGTGCGCATATTCCATATTTGGAAGCCGAACTCCCAAATATTGCAAAATATTCACATTCGGAATCAGAACTCATCTGATTTCAGCTTGCACACTTACAAACATCCGTCTCGTACGGCGGATCACTAAGGAGAGTTGGGATGGACTTAGCGGAAATCGTGGTCGTTGTCTGGGACTGCGACCAAAACGCTCGTGTTGCAGCAAAAACACTCGAAGAATTCGGGGTTAAGGTAAGACTTTGCCCAAGAAATTCTCGAGCTTCAGGGGATGTAGCGATAGTATCAAAACACATGCCAGGCATGCTTGAAGTCGATCCAACATACAAAAAGTTGGATAGGCTTCAGGTGACAACAACGATTCGAATTCGTATGGGGGCGTTTGTAAACGTTCAAGCAAATCTGGAGACGCTAAAAAAGTCTCTCATATCTTGTATCGACGAACTCGAACTCTAAACCAAACCGGGGAGGCACGTCTTACGACGCCTCCCCAAACCATTTCTACCCCCACATTACAAAAAGCTATATTTGGAAGCCGAACTCCCAAATTAATATTTTGGACGTCAGACGTCCAAATATTGGATTATTCATTTTACATAGACAAGAAACACCCTCAAACTTTAACGTACGTTAAAGTTTGAGGCACTCTAAATTTCTCATTTTTTTCTAAGTCTCAATGTGCTTCTGTGAATTTTCATAGTATTTTTACTGTATTTCTCATTTTTATCGTAATCTCTTTAATCCTTAATCCCTAATCCTTTATACTAATTCCTATGTACATAATCGGCATAGACGAAGCAGGTCGGGGCCCGTTGGCAGGTCCGGTCGCGGTGGGAGTTGTTCTTATTCCAAAAAACTTCCGTCCGAAAAACAAGAAGACAAAACTGCCACTTCGGGATTCAAAAAAACTGCCCGAACACGCGCGCGAAGCATGGTTTAAATACTTAAAAACTCATCAAAAAATTCTCTGCAAGGTAACCATGGTTCATCCAAAAACAATAGACCGAATAAATATCACGGAAGCCGTGAATCTCGCGGCAACTCGAGCGTTACGTATCACCCTTCAACCCGGTAGAGCTTCGCCACGGGGCAAGCAAGTCCAGGAAATAACAAAGCAAGGATGCAAAATCTATTTAGACGCTGGCATAAAAATAAACCCTAATGAAGCTAAAAGCTATAAGCTAAAAGCTATGATCCGTGGCGATGAAAAAATCAACGCCATAAAACTCGCCTCAATAGCGGCAAAAGTAACAAGAGATCGGTATATGAAAAGAAAACACAAAGAGTATCCGATGTACGGCTTCAATATCCACAAAGGCTACGGCACCAAAGATCACATCAAAGCAATCAAAAAAAACGGCCCCTCGGCTCTCCACCGTTTGACCTTCATCAAAAAATACGCTACTATACGAAAATAATTGTTGAGAGTAAAAAATGGGAAGATAAGAGGTATGTTTTTCGCTTTTCATTTTATTCTTTTCTCTTGAAACATGGGTGGAGTTCCGGTAAAACATCATTCAAAATCAAAAGTAGGAAGAAGAAGGTCTCATCTCGCTCTAAAGACGCGCAGGTTTGTTGCTTGCGTTTCTTGTAATAGCCCAAAACTGCCCCACGCAACCTGCTCTCATTGCGGTACATACAAAAAAAACAAGAAAAAACAAAAAGCGGCGCAAGCAACAGAAAGTTCAAAGTAGCCATAAAAACTTCGTGTTTTGAAGGTTGAGTCGTTGTTTTACATTTTTCTCTTTGCGTTTTGAATTTTTAACATGGCTACTCGGCACCTTTGCAGAACTATCGTACTCCAATCGCTCTACGAATGGGATTTCTACGAAAAGGAAAACGACTTGGATGGAATCGTGGAACGCAACATGGAACTCTTTGGGCAGGACATAGACGAACCCGAATTCGTCTGGAAGCTCGTTGGAGGAATCATAAAAAACCTTGAGTATATTGACGAAGTAATAAAAAAAGCCGCTCCCGACTGGCCGATTAATCAGATAGCGATGCTGGACAGAAATATCCTGCGGTTGGGAATTTATGAACTGCTCTACACCGACAAACACGAAATTCCGCACAAAGTCGCCATTAATGAATCAATTGAGCTCGCGAAAAATTTTGGGGGACAAAACTCCTCACGATTTGTAAATGGAGTGTTGGGAACTATTTTTAATGAAATGAAGCTCGGGGAAGAAAAAGCAAGTTCTGAATCTTAAATTTTTTAAAAAAAATATGACAAGCAAAACAAACGAATTTGAAGGACTAAAAGAAAGAACTGGAATAACGCCAAAGAAAAAGGAATTATACAGAGAAGCATTCACGCATCGCTCATTCTTAAATGAAAATCCAGAGAGAGCCACTCGTCACAACGAACGCCTGGAATACCTCGGAGACGCCGTGCTTGAGCTTGTGGTAACAACTTTTCTTTTCAATAAATATCCCGAAAAGCAAGAGGGTGAGCTTACAAGCATTCGGGCCGCGCTGGTAAATCATATTATGCTCTCTCAAGTGGCCGAAGAAGTGGGCTTGGAAGCATTTATGCTTCTCTCAAAAGGCGAGGCAAAAGATTCCGGACGCGCGAAGCAGGCGATTCTGGCAAACGCAGTGGAAGCGTTAATAGGCGCGATATACCTTGACCAGGGATTGGAAACGGCGGGAAAATTCATCAATCAAAAAATACTTATTCACCTTGAAGAGGTGGTGGAAAAAGAGCTCTTTATTGATTCAAAAAGTCTTCTTCAGGAAATCATACAAGAAGAACTCAAGCTCACTCCAACGTATAAAATTACGGAAGAGAACGGCCCCGACCACAACAAAGAATTCATCGCGGGAGTTTTTTTTGGCGAAACATTCATAGAAAAAGGAAGGGGCTTCTCCAAGCAAGAGGCTGAACGCGACGCGGCGGGAAATGCCTTAAAGAAATGGAAAAACACCGCAAAGTCCGCCTCGTAATTCAAGACAATGAGCGTCTTTTTAAAAAAAATAGAAATTCAAGGGTTTAAGTCGTTCGCGAATAAAACGACATTTGAGTTCCCGGCGAAAATTATCGGCGTCGTGGGCCCAAACGGCTCGGGAAAATCAAACATTGTGGACGCTCTTCGGTGGGCGCTGGGAGAGCGCGCCGCGAAAAACCTAAGAGGGGAGTCGCTTGAAAACCTTATTTTCGCCGGAACTCCAAAAAAGCCCGCCTCATCGCTCGCGCGGGTTAGTTTGCACTTTACGAACCACGAAAACATATTTCCAGTGGAAACAAGCGAGGCGGTTATTGAACGAAAAATAGACAAAGCGGGCGCTTCTCAATTTTTTATAAACAGCGTCGAGACTCGCCTTCGCGACCTGCATCCAATTCTCGCGCGGGCAAAAATGGGAACTCGTGGCATGACAATCATCGGTCAGGGGCAGAGCGACCTTTTTGTAAAAAGCTCTCCGAAAGAACGAAGGATAATGATTGAAGAAATTCTCGGGTTAAAAGAATATCGCCTCAAAAAAGAGGAGGCGGAGCGACGCGTGGAAACCAGCAGGTCAAACATGGAAAAAATAAAGGCGATGATTGATGAAATCACGCCCCACTTGAAATTTTTAAGAAAACAAAAATCCCGATGGGAAGAAAGGGAAAAAATTGAAGAAAAATTAAAACATCTTGAAAATAGCTACTTTGGCTTCCGCATAAAAACACTGCGGGAAGAAAAGAAAAGCATTGAAGAAAAGCTCCTCCGCCTTGAAGTGAAAAAAAAAGCCGAGGACGAGAACACAAGAAAAAAAGAGCTGGAATTACGGGAGCTGGAAAAAGAAAAAGAAACATCAAAAGAAAGCGAAGAAGTAAGAAACAGCATTGAAAGGCTCTTTGAAGAGAAGTTAAACATAGAACGGGAACTCATAAGGCTGGAAACAAGAATTGAAATAAGAGGAAGCGAAACAAGACTTCCGGCAAAAGACACGGAAACCCTACTCCGTAGCATAAGAGGAATAGAAAAAGAAGCGAAAAGCCTCCTGGTCATTCAAAACATGGAGGAATTAAAAGAAGAGATAGCGAAACTCATAAAAAAACTGGAAGCTCTCTTTGAAGAACCAAAAGAATCAAAGGAGCGCGAGGCGCGGCAAAACATAACCGAAGCTCTTCAGCCGTTAAAAAGAGAGCTGGAAAACATTGAAAAAAAACTGCGCGAAGAAAAGGAAAAAGAAAAAGCTCTGGGACAAAAACAAAAAAACATCAACCAGCAATTCAGAACGCGTTTTGAAGAAATTGAAAGAGAAAGAAACAAAACACGGGAAATTGAACGAAAAGTGCTGGAAATAAAATTTGAAAAAGAAAAAACGGTTCTTCGGATAAACGAATTGGAAAAACAATGGCAAGCGCTGGAAAGAACGGATGACGAACTTGAAAAAGCGATAAGAGGGGAGTGGACGGAAATAACGGCGGAAACCAACTGGCAACAAGCAGAAAGAAGAATTCTCCTTCTTCGCTCCGAGCTTTCTTCCATCGGAGAAATAGATAACGAGCTTGTCAAAGAAGCGGAAGATACCGAAACACGATACGTTCTTCTGGAAAAAGAATATGAAGATTTGGGACGAACGGAAAAAGATTTAAGCGTTCTTATCGCGGAACTGGACGAAAGAATTCACGGCGAATTCAAAAACTCTTTCAAAAAAATCAACGACGCCTTTAACACTTATTTCGGCCTTATGTTCGGGGGAGGAAAAGCAAAGCTTAAGCTCTCCGCTGAAACAGAAGAACATGAAGGCGGTGAACACATATCCGGAGTAGATTTTGAAATCAGCATTCCAAGAAAAAAAATAAAAAATTTGGACATGCTCTCCGGCGGAGAAAAAAGCCTCGTTTCAATGGCGGCGCTCTTTTCTCTCATATCAATAAGTTCGCCTCCCATCCTGATATTAGATGAAATTGACGCAGCGCTAGATGAGGAAAACGCGAGAAGATTTGCCGAACTGGTAAAAAACTTTTCCGATAAAACCCAATTCCTTATCGTAACCCACAATAGAATAACAATGGAAACTGCCGACGTGCTGTATGGCATAACGATGGGCGACGACGGCGTCTCAAAAGTCCTCTCAATAAAACTTGAAACCACTGAACAAATGACAGATTGACACGAGAATTAAAACCATATATTATAACCCTCGTATTTGAAAATTAGAAATTAGTAATTAGAAATTTAGTTAACATGTTAGCAATCAAATTCAAAAAAACGGGAAAGAAGCATCAGCACTATCTCCGCCTCATTGTCGCGGAAAAAAAATCCAAGCTGACAGGCCGTTCCGTAGACGATATCGGCTGGGCGAACCCGCACGAGAATACTCACGAAATAAACAAAGAGAGAGTACAATACTGGATAACAAAAGGAGCAAAACCGACCGAAGGGGTTCATAATCTTTTGGTAAAAGCCGGAGCAATTAAAGCAAGGAAAGTAGCGGTTCATAAAAAATCTAAAAAAACAGAGACGCCAAAAGCTGAATAGAAAATAAAAAACTGAAAAGGTCGAGAGAATCCAAATACCGACAAAGAAGCATGTCAAATCCTGTAGGAGACAAAGAATTTTTAGAATACCTAGTAAAATCAATCGTAGACAATCCGGACGATGTTCGGGTAGAACGAAAAATAGACGAAATGGGAGTTCTTCTCATGTTGAAGGTAAGTCCTCAAGACATGGGACAGGTTGTGGGAAGGCAGGGTTCAACCGCCAAAGCGATTAGAACACTTCTCCGCATCGTTGGAATCAAAAACAACGCGCGGGTCAATCTGAAAATTGAAGAACCCGACGGCGGAACTGGTCCCCGGTCGTAACTGCATCAAGCCTCCGTTCTAAAAACGGGGGCTAGATGTTTTTTAATAATCCGCGAAATCAAATGAGGTTCAATATCATAACCACAATTCCTGAAAGTTGCGCCGTCTACGCGGAAAGTTCCATGTTGGGAAGGGCGCAAAAAAAGAAAATAATAAAAATAAACCCCATAAACCCGAGGGATTTTACGAATGATAAACACAAAACGGTAGACGATAAGGCGTACGGCGGCGGACCGGGAATGGTGTTAAAAATTGAACCGATTTATAAGGCGGTACAAAGCGTAAAACGCAAAACGAAAAACAAAAAAACAAAACATCGCGTCATTTTATTTTCAACCAGAGGAAAATTGTTTACTCAAAAAGAAGCGAAGCGTCTCGCAAAATACGACGAACTCACTCTCATCTGTGGCAGATATGAAGGAGTGGACGAAAGAGTCGCGAAGTACATAGCGGACGAAGAAATTTCAATTGGAGAATACGTTCTTTCGGGTGGCGAATTGCCAGCGCTTGTAGTAACGGACGCGGTAGCGCGTCACATAAAAGGGGTGTTGGGAAAAGAAGCGTCGCTGGAGGAAGTAAAAGGGTCATATCCCGTCTACACCCGCCCAGAAACTTTTAGGTTAAATGTCAAAGGTCAAGGGTCAAATGTCTTACGAGTGCCAAAGGCGCTTCTGACCGGAAATCACAAGCAAATAGAAGCGTGGAGACGAAAACACGGAAAAAACGTACCAAATATAAACGCAAACAACAAAACACGCGGGCAAAAATAATTGACAAAAACAGCAGTTTTCATGTAAGGTTGTAATCACGTTTTATTAAAAAGGATATGACACAACGAGAAATGGTAGACGAAAAAATGGTATCCGAAATGGCGCAGGTAGGCGTGATATTTGGACACAAAAAATCAAAAACGCACCCAAAAATGCGCCCGTATATCGGCGCGAACAGAAATGAAATTGAGCTTCTAAAACCGGAGGCTGTGTTTGATAAGCTTCAAAAAGCGGGAGCCTTTCTTCGTGAAAAAATAAACAACGGCGGGCTCGTATTAATGGTAGGCACGCTCCCGACTTCTCAAGAATCGGTAAAAAATTTCGCGGAAGCCTTTAAGTTTCCACACGTGATAACCCGCTATCTCGGAGGAACCCTGACAAACTTCAAGATCATGCAAAAGCGCCTGAAATATTATCAGGATCTAAAAAATAAAAAGGAGAAGGGAGAGCTTGGAAAATACACAAAAAAAGAACAGCTTCAGTTCGCGAAAGAATTGAAAAAAATGGAGTCAAAATTTGAAGGGCTGACGAATCTGACAAGAATTCCGGACGCGCTCTTTATCGTAGATATCGCTTCCCACGACATAGCCCTGCGAGAGGCAAAGCGTCTGAAGATTCCGATAGTCGCCATAGTGGATACAAATGACAATCCGCATACGGTGGAATATCCAATCATCGGAAATGACCACGCGAAAGCGAGCATTGATTGGATAATCGGGAAAATGATTGAACTCATAAAAGCGGAGAAGAAGGAGGTCTCTGCGCAATAATCTTTTTCAAAAATTTCCTCACGATAGAGTAAATTTGGTATACTTGGCTTATGTTGGAACTGATTCAAAAGCTTCGCGAAATAACCGGCGCGGGCGTTATGGATTGCAAGCGCGCCATGAGCGAGGCGAACGGCGACTTTGAGAAAGCAAAAAAAATAATTGAAGAGAAGGGGATTGCTTCCGCAAGCAAAAAAAGCGAGCGCGAAACGGGAGCGGGAGTCATTGAGTCGTATATTCATGCAAATCGCGTGGGAGTTCTTCTGGTGCTTCGCTGTGAAACGGATTTCGTGGCAAGAGCGACTCCATTTAAAGAGCTTGCTCATAATATCGCGATGCACATAACCGCGATGGCTCCCGAAACAATAGAAGGGCTTCTCTCCCAGCCATTCGTAAAAGACCAGGCGCTAACGGTTGAAAACCTCATCAAAAAGGAAATTTCTCATCTTGGGGAAAATATTAAAGTAGAACGTTTCTCTCGCTTTGAACTCTAACAAACCTTAATTATGATAGCCTTTATAACTCATATCCTTATGATGGCAAGCTTGGGAATGCTCGTATATCTTATTGCCCAAACGCTCCCAAAAATAGACGACACCGCGGAAGATGGAATACGCCTAAAGGAACATTGGATACTCGGCTATCTTGAAAAAGCTGACCAAAAAATAAAAAGTGTCTCCGAAAAGGTTCTGCGAAAAGCGGGCGTGGTTCTTATGAGATGGGAAAACAAAGTTAATCAAAAAGTTTCCAAGTTAAAAAAAGAAACAACAAACGGGGGAAGTCTTCGGGAATTGGACGCAAGCGAAAAAACAAAAGAAGAAGAAAATTCTTGAGAAAATGCTGGGATGGCAGAGCGGTCAATTGCACCAGACTGTAAATCTGGCGCCTCATGGCTACGCAGGTTCGAATCCTGCTCCCAGCACAGGCTAAATATATAGTGAAAAACAATAAAGCAGGATTTGAACGGGAAAGGGGTCGGGAAAACGGGAGTTTTCCCGTCGCGGAGGTTGGGAACCGCTGGGTTCCCAAGAGTCCCGCCATGGCGGGACGATATGAGATTCCTGCTCCCAGCACAGGCTAAATATATAGTGAAAAACAATAAAGCAGGATTTGAAAATGTTTCTTATCTCAACCGTTAAGATTAAAAAAACCCCGAAAAAAGGACGGGGTGTTTTTGCGACTGCGAATATAAAGGCGGGGAGGGTAATCGGAGATTATATCGGAAAAATAATCCGCCCCGAAGAAGAAAACGAAAAAGAACAGGGCTTATACGTCATGTGGGGAAATGACGAAATGTCAATTCTGGGAAATCCAAAAGAACGGGGAATACACCTTATAAATCATTCCTGCATGCCGAATTGCGGCATGTATATCGTAAAAGGACATACGATATTTTTCGCGCTCCGGAAGATACATAAAGGAGAAGAGTTTACCATCTCATATTGCTTGGAACCGAAAGATAAAGAATGTGATCCCTGCGCGCACAAGTGCGGGTGCGAAACAATGTTCTGCAAAGGAACAATGCACGAAACAAAAAAGGCGGAACGAGCGTATTCCGCCTACTTGCAAAAACTGAAAAATAAAAACAAAAACAATATTGAGCACGCGAAGTATAATGAAAAACTAAAACCGCTTGTTTCATATCCCAAATTCATTCCCGACCAGCCGATACATCCCGTCTTCGGAAACACGGAAAAACAACGCCTAAATTTAAAAAGCAAAAATCCCTCGTTGAAAAATATGAGAGAACAAATCAGAAAAACAGGAAGAACACTCTATCTTCCGCTCAAAAAAACAGAAATCATTGGAATAAAAAACGGGCAAATAATAAAAAGAAAGACAGTATGAAATCCGACCCCTTTAACAAAACATATTTTACGAGCGGGAATTATAAAACATACGAGGAAGACACTCTTTCGTGGGCGGGAACATTCGCGAAGAACATTTGCAGGATGCTTCCGAAAAAAAAGGAATTAAACATACTGGAGGTTGGATGCACGTTCGGCTATCTTCTGAAAGAACTGCAGGAATCGCACAAATGCGCCGTACAAGGGCTTGAATATTCCGCGTTCGCGGTTCAACACGCAAAAAAAGAAGTGCGAACGCGCGTACGACAAGGAAACGTACTTGAAGGAAACACATACAAAAAGAATCAATTTGACGCGGTAGTCTGTATTGACGTGTGCGAATATCTGGAAAGAAAAGAGATAGGAAAAGCGATACGCAATATGATAGCATGGACAAAAAATCTTATTTTTTTTACGGACATCTACACGCACTCGCGTTCAAGTTCAGAAATACATAATCCCGACTTGCTCCGAAAAACAACAATGACAAAAAAAGAATACATACGCATCTTTGAATCCATAGGAACAAAACTTATACGAAGAAGAAATTTTGGCAATGGCTCGGAAGTTCTCATCTTTCAAAAAAAATCCTCTTGAACATCAAAAAACAGCGGCGTATCATGTAACGCATATAGATGCACTTCTTCACAAACACGGAAAAAGAAAGGGAAAGAATAGAAAAAGCGATACAAACGCACGGCTACGGAGCGGAACACAACTACGATTGGTTTGAATATTCAAAAGAAAAAGGCGAAGAGAATATCTATGTATCGTGGGACGACGGAACAGGGCTCTTCACAAGAGAGTGGGACGGCGTATGTTCTATCATGACAGAGCCAATCGCTCCAAAAGAAATGGCGACGCCAAAACTTCTGGAATACATAACGCGCTGTTTTCAACAAAAAAACATAAAAAAAGTTACGGCAGAACTGGAAACAGAAATAAGAAAAGACCTCATCCGCGCTCTGTCGCCGTCAATTCGGGCGTGCCAAGTAAACTACTCTCTTACGTGGCCAATCATGAATATGACAATGTTTAACCCGGAGCTTCCCGGAAAACACTTCAAACACATACGCAACGCGAAGCATAAGTTGGAAAAAGAACACGCGGTAAGCGTGGAAAACGCGAAAACAACGGATAAAAATCTTCTTCATCAAATCATTGAGACATGGAAAAAGAAAAGAGGAGGGAACGACCGCGCCTGGTTTCAAAGATATCATAATATGATAGACGCTGAATTTAGGGGAATGGAAGGTGCCCGAACGTTTGTGATAGACGGGACTCCTCGGGGAATAAACGCGGGATGGGAAATTCCAAACTCCTCCTCATACTATGGAGCGGTGGGAATACACGACTATTCCCATCCCGACCTTGGGCTTCTTCTATATTTGGAGGATTTGGAGTGGACGAAACGCGAAGGATACGAGTATATGGATACGGGAGGAGGAGAGGATTCGCTCACGGTGTTTAAAAACCAGTTCTATCCGGAATCGTCGTATAAAACACACGTCTTTTCGCTCATGAGAGCATAGATTTCAATCGTATTCGTAGATTCGCGTTCATTTGTAGATTCGGATAACTTGTGGTGAGCGAAGTCGAACCATTTGTAGTTTAGGAACGGTTATTAGGAACGGTTATATGGAAAACGGCTCAAAAAAACAGACAAGGTCTTTGAAGTTTCTTTTTGTCGGATATTACGGCATGAGCAGTGATCTCGCGTGGCAAGCACAGAAAGAAGGAAACGAGATAAGAATGTACGTGGAAGACGAAGAGAGCAAAGACATTTGTGACGGCTTCATTGAAAAAGTGGAAAAATGGGAAGAACACAAAGATTGGGCGGATGTGATCGTTTTTGAAGATACCGGCTTTGGAAGCATGGCGGATGCTTTGCGCAAAGAAGGCAAATTGGTAGTGGGAGGAAGCGTCTACACCGACAAACTTGAAATGGACAGGGAATTTGGACAATCCGAAATGAAGGCGGCCGGCTTACTTGTCCTTCCTCACTGGGATTTCATGGATTTTGACGCGGCGATTGGTTTTATCAGAACAAATCCGGGAAGATATGTGTTCAAACCGTCGGGAGAGGTAAACTCGGACGAAAAATACATCCTCTTCATCGGAAGCGAGGAAGACGGAAAAGATTTAATTGAAGTGTTGGAACACAACAAAAAAAGCTGGTCTAAAAAAATTAAAAAATTTCAGATACAAAAATACGCGGCGGGAGTGGAAATCGCGGCGGGCGCTTTCTTTAACGGAAAGGAGTTTGTCTCACCGATAAACATCAATTTTGAACATAAAAAACTCTTTCCGGGCGATATCGGCCCCTACACGGGAGAGATGGGAACGCTCATGTTTTGGGCAAGCGCCGTAACTCCGATGTTTCAGCTGACACTGGGAAAAATGAAAGACAAACTCGTGGAATGCGGATACGTCGGATACATTGATATAAACTGCGTCGCGAACGGAAAGGGCATCTACCCTCTGGAATTCACCTGCAGGTTCGGATACCCGACAATCAGTATTCAAATGGAGGGGGTGTTGAGCGATTGGGGAGAATTTTTGTATACAATCGCGAAAGGAGAGCAGTACGACCTCAAAACAAAAAAAGGGTTTCAACTTGGAGTTGTAATCGCGGTGCCTCCCTTTCCGTACGAAGACAAGAAAACATTTGAAGTGTACAAGGACTCCTCTATCCTCTTCAAAAAGCCGGCGTTAGAAGGCATTCATATCGGAGAAGTAAGGCTCGTTGACGGCGACTGGCATCTCGCCGGAGAAGGAGGGTACGCGCTTGTCGTTACCGGGTCGGATAGCACGGTGGAGGGCGCGCGAAAGCAGGCGTATAAACGGATTCAAAACATCATGCTTCAAAACATGTTTTATCGCACGGACATCGGCGTAAAGTGGTATCACGAAAGCGACCAGCTCCAAACATGGGGGTACTTATAAAAAAACTTGTAGCCTATAGCTTGTAGCTGATAGAATTGAATTGTAAAAAATGCCACCTTAGCTCAGCTGGTAGAGCAACTGTTTTGTAAACAGTAGGTCCCCGGTTCAAATCCGGGAGGTGGCTCCAAAACTGAATAAGCCGTTGTAGCTCAGCTGGTAGAGCAACTCCATGGTAAGGAGTAGGTCGCCGGTTCAATTCCGGCCAACGGCTCAAATTCATAAAAAACCCTATGGAGATAATCACAACAAAAGGACTGGAAAACGAATCAAACGTTGATGTGTTGCTTGCAATTTTACACAGCGAAATAGATCAAATTATCGCGAACGACAAATCAATGGAACGATTCAAAAAAGGCCTGGGGGAAGTGCGCGCGTACGCTAACATACATGTGGAAGAACGAAATCAGGCAAAAAAAGGAATAAAGGAAGTGAGCGCCTATCTGCGCGACTTAGCAGAGCAAAAAAGAGCGCTCAACGCGCCTAAAAAAGAACAAGATAAGATAAATGCTCTTAGAGAATTCGTTGAAAATTTCATAGATGAAATGGAGCCCATAATAGAATCTATATAGAGATTGACCCCGTTAGAAAGAACAAATATTATTCTGTCTTTATATACTCTTCTTGTTGCGACACAGGGGGACTTTCTAACGGGGTTGACTAATCGCTCAAAAACCAGTACCCTTGTCATGTTGTCATTTTTAAATATCTAAATATTCGTTTATATGGCCCAAGGAAAATTCACCGAAAAACTTATAAAGCTCCGTTGCGATGTGTGCAAACGGCAAAACTACTACACCCGAAAAAACAAAAAGGTGGTAGAGCGAAAACTGGAATTCAAAAAATTTTGCGCCTCTTGCGTAAAACACACAAAACATAAAGAGGGGAAGAAATAACCGCGAGTATATCAAGAAGTCGTCACAAATCGAGCGTAACGAGTCCTGAATCAACATGTCAGCGTCATCCTAAGTTCCGCAAACGCGAGACGGAGGATCTCCAGAAAATAACGACCCCTAAAGTCGCTATTTTCTTTTGATTTCCGAACGCTGCACTTTTACCACGATCGTGGTAAAAGTGCAGCGTAAAAGTCCCCGCACCCTATTATTGAAAAAGAAAGCGGGGAAAAGGTATACTGTTTCTATCCACTGGGGGATTAGTTAAGTGGTATAACAACGGTCTCCAAAACCGTGATCAGGGGTTCGATTCCCTTATCCCCCGCAAAAACATGCGGAACGCCATTTTAAAAATAGTTCCTTGGACAATACCGATTGGAATAGCAATTCTTTCAGGATTCCTTATCATATCTGCGACACACAAAAACCAAGAAAACTCGCAACCAGACCAAAATATCATTAATAAAAAACCAACACCGTATATTGAAGAACTGTACGCCAGCACGCCAGAAGAAAGAAATTCGTTCCTCTTCTTTGCAAACAGCCAAAAAATACCTCAAGGATACGAGATGACAATAAAGATAACAGATTATGGCATTGAGAACTTTAGAGATATAATTTGGGACGACATTGATTTTTGGTCGCATCGTGGAACGGCACTCCTTGTCATGAAACGTTGCGAAGAAGCGATTGCGGCTTTTTATCACATAATCATGCGTGACCCGGAAAATAAAATTGCCAACGCGGGAATAACATCTTGTCCCTCTCTTTAAATATGTCAAAAATTCCTTACCCAACTCCAAAAGAAGTTAATAAATGGCTTCAGAAATGGAAAAAATCTAAAAACTACACAGAACAAGAGGAGACTGTTAAATTAGTATTTTCAACATTTCCAGAAAATGAAAAAATAGAACATATATT
>Ga0155782_101_pt3 | contig 15191 bp, 15 predicted proteins | sample RifCSPlowO2_01_FD_107436 | JGI IMG/M metagenome (GOLD analysis project Ga0155782, IMG submission 107436) | Candidatus Jorgensenbacteria bacterium RIFCSPLOWO2_01_FULL_45_25b | reverse complement strand
CGCGACACCGCCTACGAGTACCTGGGTCGCGTTTATAGTGCCGTTTACATCTAGCTTGTAGACGGGGGCGGTAGTACCGATACCGACGTTGCCTCCCGCGATGACACTTACTCTCGCGGAATTACCAGCGCTTGTTTTTTCCAATATCTCAAAAGATCTTCCTGTGGGGTCATTGTTGCCTCCATAGATTATTTGGATATCACCCGGGTTACTGCTTGCCGATTTGCCGACTATGGCAATATGGGCATTATTTCTGTCGGCGCCTCCGGAAATTGAAATCACGCCGGCGTCGTCCGATCTTTGAATGTTATCAAGATTATTAGAGGTCGTTATACCACTTGCTTTTAATGAACCATTTACATCAAGTTTATAGTTTGGAGTTGCAATGCCTACACCTACCCGTTCGTTTACAGCATCAATCACAAAAACCGGATTTGTGTTTGCTGATGCCTGAAAGGTATAGTTCCCTTTTGTTGAGAGGGAGCCGAACACGCCAGCGGAAACTTTTGAGGCGTTTACCGTTGTCGCGGCTCCGATGTTTGAGGCGTAGATGTTTCCGGCTATATTAACATCTCCGCTTATGTTTACCGCTCCCACCGCGTTTATGGCTCCGTTTACCACTGAGGTGCCGACGGAAATGGTTGAAAAGGTCGCGGTATTGTTAAATACTGTCGTGCTGTTAAACGTCTGACTTGTTGTCCACGTATTTGATGTTCCCGTGGTCGCGACCGCGACACCGCCTACGAGTACCTGGGTCGCGTTTATGGTGCCGTTTACATCTAGCTTGTAGGCGGGAGCGGTAGTACCGATACCGACACTTCCTCCTGTTTGAATTACCATTTGTGGCGCGCCGCCGTTATGCCTGAATTGGAAGGCGCTTGAATACTCGTTGTCTCTCACAGCCAGATCCCATAATTGGGTTCCGCTCTTGTATCTTACATATCCGTAACTTCCCGCGGGAGCTTCCGTATAGATGCTGGAGTTGCCGGAAGAAGTTAGCACGTGCAATTTTGCTCCAGGATTTGTTATCCCGATGCCGACGTTGCCAGCGCTTGAAATAACAAACCTTTGACTGCTTAGGGTATTGTCGTCAATGCTAAAGGAATTGTCGCTGTTGTAGTTTACGATGGAGTATTGCTTAGTGGGCTGTTTTAAGGTGACTGATGCGTTTGAGGCGGATGATTCAAAGCGCGCCTGTCCCCCATCTGAAGAGAGAATGTGAATATCATCTTGCGGAGTCGCTGTTCCAACGCCCACCCGTTCATTCGCGGCATCAATCATGAGAACCGGATTTGTGTTTAATGCCGACTGAAAGGTATAGTTCCCTTTTGTTGAGAGGGAGCCGAACACGCCAGCGGAAACTTTTGAGGCGTTTACCGTTGTCGCGGCTCCGATGTTTGAGGCGTAGATGTTTCCGGCTATATTAACATCTCCGCTTATGTTTACCGCTCCCACCGCGTTTATGGCTCCGTTTACCACTGAGGTGCCAACCGAAAGATTTGAAATGTTCGTAAGACGAAACCCCTGCCCCAAGAAATGATTTCCCAATTCTACCGTGTTTGAGGAGTCGCCCAGTATCGCGCTTCCAAACACAAGCACGGGAAAAAGCGCGCCCCCGATGCCCGCGACTACAACTCCATATATGCCTGCGCGTTTTCGCATGTTTATTTCTTATTCACGATAAGCGACCCTCTTACTTCTCCGACACATGCCTCCTTACAAAAGAAGGTGTACGAGCCATAAGGATTTGCTTGAAATTCTATGGTCGCTTTTTCTCCCTTCGACAGTTTTTTGTATATCCCCATATCCGGAAAGAAGACATCATAATCTTTATCGGAAGCAAGAAAAACGAGCTCCAGAAGGTCTTGCTCATTTACCACAATTGTTGAGGGAACATAAGCGTTTCCCTTCACCGCTATTTCAAATTTCCGAAGAGAGCTTTGTGTTTTTTCGTCTACCTGGAAGGCGAGGGTTGGAATCGCCACATCTTCCGTCTTACTTTTATCGCCCGGCTCGGGAGTTTTTATTTTTTCTGAAATTTTTTCCCGCGTCCCTCCTTCAATTTGTTCCAGTCCATTTTCCACTGTTTTTTGATTTATCTCGCCCTCCTCCTTTCCTTTTTTACCATTCCATGCTGAAACTCCAACAAGCAGAATAAGAATTCCGATTCCTATTCCCGCCCCTATTACTATTTGTTTTGTTGTTTTGTTCTCCATATTTTTTTAATTATATCACGCTTTTTTATTCCACAATCATCGTTCCTGTTTCTCCCTCATCTTTGTGTCCTAGCATATCGCAATGAAAAGCATATTCCCCCGCCTTCTCCGGCGCGTTGAAGGTAATCGCTCTCATTTCTCCCGAGGAAAGCCCTATCGCGACCGCGCGAAGCGATTCGTCATTAAACATAAGAATGTGTCCCGTCTCGTCTTCCGATTTTAGCGCGAGCGTAACAGGAGCTCCTAAAGCGACCTTGAATGAGTTGGGGATAAACTTTTTGCCGTCCGTGTGAAGCAGAATCGCGTCTTCCGGCAGGTCGGATTTTTCTATTGGGTCGGATTGCTTTGGCGCGTCGGGAGAATTTGGACTTGCATTATTTCTCGCCGGTTCGTATTCGCTCGCAAGCACAATTCCCGCATCCGAAACAGAACTTAATCCGGAAAGCTTTCGTTTTTCTTCCCAACTTTCTTTTGAATACGGGGACTGTCTTTTTGATTTGAATATATACTCGTCATTTGAGGCGAGATACATAATCATCGCGCCCGTAATAACTCCCACAATCATCCAGAGCGGCAAATTGTCTTTCTTTTTTCTAGGACTCATAGTGAAGCTTATGGCTTATAGCTTTTGGTAATGTCCCTAACAATACTAAAAGCTTCTTTCCTCAATTACGGAACCTTTGGAATCGGAGTGCTTTAGCAGTGTTCCCCACTTCTTCGCGTCATATCGGGGAGCGATGAGATGGTAGGAGAGCTTATAGCTTTCAGCTTTTAACTTATAACCTTCTGATGGAATCCCATAAAACACTATTTGCTTTTCTTTTGGTTTTAATTCATACCAGACACTTCCCGGAAAATTTGGAGTGAGGCTCACAATGACATCTTCCATATTTTCGCCCTCATCAATGGTTTGCCAGAAGAGCCAGAGGTCGGAACTCTTCTCGGCTTTTTTGAAATCTAAAGAAACTGTCCAAGTATCAGGAAGTCCGACACCCTCCTTCTTTAATAAAACTTTTCCATAATATTCCATCTTTAGCCCTATCGTATCCGAAACGTATGTCGCGTATTTCTGCCCATTGATCACGTAGACGGGGTCAATGGTTTGAGCATCCAGTTTATTTACGCCCGAGATGTTGCCCGTTCCTCCCGCGACTATCGCCAGCGCTTTTACCTCGCAGACTCCATCGGAGGAGCATTGTGTCGCGTCCGCGCTTGTTCCGGAACCAACAGTTGTGTCAACATATGTTTTTGTCGCTGCGTCTGTTCCCACAATCGGATATCCAACCTGCACTGGCTGGGTAAAGCGGGCGCCTCCCACAACATCCAGCTTGTAGGCGGGAGCTGTTGTTCCTATTCCTATGTTACCATCACTATTCACTCTCATTCTTTCGGATAGAGTACCTCCTATCGCGCCTGTTAAGAACTGAATGGAGCCCGTATTGTCATTACTGTTGGCATTTGCCCTCTGAAACCTGATACGGCCAAACTGGGCGCGTCCATATCCAACTCTGTCGGCGGTAAAATCAATATCCGCGTAGGCGGTGGAGTAGGAGCTTGCGAGACCTGTTGCTTCAAATTCAAGATAGGTTTGGCTTCCCGCAATTGTTGCTTCGTGAAGTTTCGCGCTTGGATTTGTTGTTCCCAAGCCGATATTTCCATTTTGGTCAATATGAAGCCTGTTTGCTCCGGCAGTCCAAAGGCTTACGGAATCATTTGAGAGCTGTTCGGCATGAAGCTTGATGCCGGCTCCGATGCTCGCAGCTCCTCCTTCGGAGAGGAAGAGTTCAAGGTTCTCATCATTTGTGCGAAGAGTCGCCTCCTTGCTTCGGTACCAGCCCCCTACGATTCCTCTTTGATACGAGATGAGGTTTGACCACGTGGCGGTACTTCGCAAGTCAAGCCAGTCCGCTCCCGTTCCTCCCGTTATTCCGCTTGTGATAATCTTTCCCTGCACGGAGAGCTTCTCGCTTGGCGAGGCAGTGCCGATGCCTACCTTACCGCCCCCTGTCGCGATTACCACATTAGTCACGGAGTTCGCGTTTATATAAAACGGGGCCGCGGTGCTGTATACCTGATTGTATGAAAGAATCGTCGTTCCAAGCGATCCGCTGTCCTCTACCCGCACATTCGGAGTGGTTCCATAGATGGAAAGTTTTGACGCGGGAGTTTTCGTCCCGATTCCAACACTTCCTTTTACATATAATCCCTCTGTCGGAAGTCCGCCAAGAGTTGATTCTCCAATCGCGAGAGAGGCGGGAAAGGCAAAGTTTCCTCCCCCGCCGGAAGAACCAAAGATATCCGAAGTTACATATCCGGCCTGCATGTTGCCGATAAAGTTCGTACCGCGAACATTTCCATATACCTGTAACTTATCAAGTCCCGCATTCGCGCTTCCTATTACAATGTTTCCGTTTGAATCCACGTGCATTCTTTCCGCGGCCGCGTTCCCATCCCAAAGCGTGAGGCTTCCGTTGTTGCGGGAGGTAAGCACATAAGTTCTTCCGCTCGCGGAAAGATTTTTTAATCCCAGCCCCGGATTATTTGGAGCGGTTGTCATAAAGACTCTCTGAAAGCTTGTTCCATCCGGCATGGTGCCCGCCGGGGTCGGATTGGAATTTGATATGTCGGAATTGAAATCAATGTTCCGGTTGGCGTCCATAAGAAATAAGCCTCCTCCGTTTGGAGGGTTGTATCCTGCGGGCGGGCCTATAAAAGCCGCCTTCGCGCCCTGACCGAATATCAACGACGCGATTCCTATTCCACAAACAAGATATTTTTTCATGTTCGCGTATGTGTTATGGAGCCACAATTAATTTTCCCTTCCCTTTTTCTCCGGACGGGCACTTATCCTTGCACTCAAACCCCAGCACGCCCGCGTCCGCCGCTTTGAAACTCACCATGCTTGTTTCTCCTTTTTTTATAAGTTTGTAGATTCCATTATAGGGAATTGAAAAATCATAATCTCCGTCAACGGCGGTCAGACGAATTTGCACGATATCTCCCTGTTTTACGGCAAGCTGGTTTGGCGCGTATCCGTCCTTGCTCATCATCAGGTCAAATATGCCCAGCTTTGCTCCCGTGTTCTCCTCCCCTCCTTCCGCCGTCGGAGAGACGGGCGATGATTCCGCCGGTTTTGTGAGCTCAACAAATTTCGGCACTTCTTCAACAAAGATTTCTTTTTCTCTTTTTATTTCTTCCGCTGTTTTTTGAAGGGCTTCTTCGCCTCCCCTTTTTTGTTCTTTCAAAGCTTCGCGGTCTTTCTTTGTCATAACTCCCACAACAACAAGAAGCGCGACGATAAGGACGGCTATCACGATTATTACTTTCTGCTGTTTTTGCATATCTATGGTTTATTATAGCAGAAAGTAGAAAGAAGCGTGTGGTTTCGCCGTGAAATTCATAGAAGTATATGGAAATAGACGGCGATTAGTTATTCGGAGCATTTTTCTATGATGATTGGCGAGGGCTCGCGCGCGCCCAAGGTGTACCCCAAACCAAAACTTAAAAGGAGCGGGAGTAAGGAAACGCTCCAGAAGATAAGCCATTTTTTTCGTTCAAATATCCATTTTTTTATGTGGTGATACATGGTTGACATGTGGCTTAATTTTAATATACAATTTGGAAATATTAAATTAGAGATTCACCACTATGGCGCATACCAAAGCAAAAGGCTCTACACGGCTTGGACGAGATTCCGAATCCAAACGCTTGGGCATAAAACGCTCTTCCGGCGAGAAGGTTGGAATTGGAGAAATTCTTATCCGTCAGCGGGGTACCCGATATTATCCCGGAAAGCATGTGAAGCGCGGGTCGGATGACACGCTCTACGCTCTTAAAGAAGGAACTGTCTCTTTCACCAACAGAAAGCGAACTCGGTTTGACGGGTCTAAACGAACGGTGAAGGTGATTCACGTAACGCAAGCATAAAAACGACCTTTCTGGTCGTTTTTATGTTGCTTATATTATTTGTTCGCGTTCACTTCTACATTCAAGCGTGCCCGCACTCCTCCGCCCAAGTCTACTTCCACCTCATGCCTCCCCAGTGTTTTTAGCGGTTTTTCAAGCTTTATATGAATGCTTGAGAAGCCTTTTTTATTCAAACTTTCTTCAATCTCATGTCTGCTTACCGAGCCGAACGGCTCGCCTTTTTCTCCCGTACGCAATGTATATTCCAGTGTTGTTTTTTCCAGTCTTCCCTTTTCTTCCGTCCGCTCTTCAAACAACTTTTTTCTTTCCTCCTCCTCTCTCCTTTTTTGTTCCATCACCTCCGCGACCGATTGGTTTGTCGCCTGCGTTACAAGGCCTTGCTTCAATAGAAAGTTTCGCGCGTAGCCATCTGGAACATTTTTAATCTCATTTTTTTTGCCTAGATTTTTTACATCTTTCAGAAGAATTACTCTCATATTAGAAGACCATCAAAACTACAAATTATCCGAATCCACAAACTACTATAAATCCGCGAGCTATTTACTCCAACATGATGGTTGGTAGGGCTTTTTCTTTTGAAACTAACGGAGCGAGAACCTCAAGAGCTTTTTTCAGCTGTACGTCTTCCTTTTTCTTTTCGTCTTTTTTACTTTCCTCCTTTTCTTCCAAAGGTTTTATTTTTACGTCCGGTTCCAATCCCACATGGTCAATGGAGCCTCCAAGAGGAGTTAGCCATTCGGCAATGGATATTTTTAGAGTTGACCCATCCCGCAGTTTCTCCAACTCTTGAACCGACCCCTTCCCGAATGTTTTTTCGCCAATAAGTTTCGCTCCGCGATTGTCCCGAAGCGCTCCCGCTAAAATTTCCGACGCGGAAGCAGAGCCTTCGTTTACCAATACCACAACGGGGATGTCCTTTAGGGCTCCGTTCCCTCTCGCTATCAACTGCTCCGTTTTTCCCGACCGGAATTTTTCTTTCGTTACAACCTCTCCTTTTTTCATGAACCAGCCCGCGATATCTATCGCGACATCAAGATAGCCACCCGAATTGTTCCGAAGGTCAAGAACAACTCCGTTTGTTCCCTGCAGGAGCGCGGAGAATGCCGCTTTGTAAAAGAGGTTTGTCGCGTTCCCATTGAAGGTGTGAAGCTGAATATAGGCGATGTTTTTATCTTCGCTTCCCGGAAGAGAAATCATTTCCAAATCAAGCGTCGGCAAATTAATAATCGCCCGCGTAATCTTAAATTCCTTCGCGTCATTCCATCCTTCGCGGAAGATAAGGAGGCGCACCGTGGTTCCAATCTCGCCCCGGATATTTTTTACCGCTTCTTCTACCGTGATGTCCTGGGTGGTTTTGTCGTCAATTTTCAGAATTTTATCTCCCGCTTTCAGGCCCAACGCTTCCGCCGGATTTCCCTTGAGTGGCGAGATGATAAGAAGTTGTTTGTCGCGAATGCCGATTTCCGCGCCAATCCCGCCGAAATTTCCCCGTATGTCTTCTTCAAATTTTTTCGCGTCATCCGGCCTGAAAAAGGTGGTGTAGGGGTCGCCGACGGAAGCAATCGCTCCCTCTACCGCGCCGTACAAGAAGTCTTCTTCTTTTACCTTATCAATGTGAACGTATTTTTCCTTCGCGATACTAATTGCTTCCTTAAGAAGCGTAAAATCCAAAGGCGTTGAGGAGGTCGTGAGAGCGGTATATGCTTTTTCTTCTTTGGGCGCGTACAAACTACCAAACCTCACTCCACCCAAAAACACCCCGCCAATAACGATGAGTCCCCCAAAAATTATCCACTTTTGTTTCATAAGCGTGTTGACTATGTTTTTTTCTTTCATAATGCTAATTAAATCAGAATTTTATTCGCTTTGCAAAATGAGAGACTGGAGACTTGCCCGCTATACCGCTAGAATGGATAGATATGTTCCCTTATATATGAAGAAAGCAACGGACGACGGGTATCTTCTCCTTCTGAAGACTCGAAAAAGCAAGAGCCGAATTTACAAGTCCTTTCAGCTTACCGGGCTTGAAATCGCCGAGCTTTTGAACGACGATATTCATAAATCTCTTTACATTAAGCTCGCGAAAGAGCATAATCCGCAGGCTCTTTTACGGCTCGCGAAAGATGTCGCCTCCCGCCGAAGAGTGAAAAATAAGGGAGGGTATTTTATGAAACTCTTCCATAAGGACATGCAAAAAAAAGAGTTTCATAAAATTTCTAATTCCTAATTACTAATAGAAATTAATTTATGCAAATACTAACAATAGATAATAAAAAAAGTGAGAAGCACCTTCGTATGAGGGTTGCTTCCACAAACCTTTCAGCGGAAAAACCTTCGGAGCTTCGGAAGCTTGTTTCGGATATGCGAAAGGCGATGCGGGAGGCGCGGGGCGTCGGGCTTAGCGCGAATCAGGTAGGCGTTCAGAAGCGTCTTTTTATCGCTCAAGTCCCGCAGAAAGACGGAAAGCGCACATTCTATTCATTTATAAACCCCGTTATTAAGAAAACCTCAAAAGAAACCGTTGTGATGGAAGAGGGCTGTTTGAGCATTCCCGGAGTGTACGGCGATGTGGAGCGTTTTTACTCTCTTACGCTTGAGGGGTATACCGTGTACGGAAAAAAAACAAAGATAAGAGCGTTTGGGCTTCTCGCGCACGTTTTTCAGCACGAGATAGACCATTTGGACGGGGTACTCTTCATAGATAAAGCTACCAATCTTCATCAAGTGAAATTTGATGAAGGAGTTTCTAATTCCTAAAAGCTTAATCTCTAATATCTAAACCCTAATCTCTAAACAAATCCAAAACTCAAATCTCAAAACAAAAAAAACGTCTTTGAATTTTGTCCGTCAGCTGACGGATTGATATTGTTTAGAGATTAGAGCTTGGAAATTAGAGATTTTAAAAATATATGAAATATATTTTCTTCGGTACTCCCGAATTTGCTTCCATTATTTTAGAAAAACTTATTATAGCCGATATGCCGCCCGCGCTCGTGGTTACGAACCCTGATAGGCCCGCGGGGCGAAATAAGACTCTTACCCCACCTCCAGTGAAAGTCGTTGCGGAGCGAGAAGGTCTTCAAGTGTTGCAACCAGAGATACTGAACACCAAAAACTCCGCTTTTGGCGGAGCTTTGGCGGAATTTCAGGATGGTCCGAAGAAACCGGGATTGTCACTTGAGCAAAGTATAACAAACCAAATAAAAAAGTCAACGCTTGTGGATAACTATAAGAGTCGTGGACCCGCGGAGAATCGAACCCCGGAAACCCAGGTGACAATCCCAGTTTCGGACCATCCCGGGCCCACGACAGGTTTATTATATCAAGATTGGGATTTTTTTCTGGTTGTCGCGTACGGAAAGATTATTCCAAAAAATGTACTAGACATTCCCCGACTTGGCACGCTAAATGTCCACCCTTCCCTTCTTCCGAGACATCGCGGGCCGACGCCGATTCAGACGGCGATATTGAACGGAGACGAGATAACAGGAGTTTCCATTATTCTTTTGGATGAGGAGGTGGATCATGGTCCAATTCTCGCGCAAAAACAGTTGAAAGTTGAAAGTTTAAAGTTGAAAGCTTTGGAACGAACGCTCGCTAATTTGGGGGTGAAGATGCTTGTTGAGATATTGCCGAAATTTATGGAGGGAGAACTTACGCCCGTCGCGCAGGAACACGCGAAGGCGACATTTACAAAAAAATTCACGACGGATGATGCTTTTGTTTCGTGCGAACATCTTATTTCCGCCCTCTCCGGCGATAAAGATAAGGCGCTTCATATAGATAGGATGATTCGCGCCTTGAATCCCGAGCCGGGAGTTTGGACAAGAACAACAGATGTACAGATTTTGGATTTCCCCAAAAATAAGAGAATAAAACTTTTGGAGAGCGGGGTGCGAGAGGGCAGGCTCAAGCTTCGTGGTATTCAGGTGGAGGGAAGAAAACCTAGAGAATTACTAATTTCTAATGGCTAATTACTAATCAAATATGAAGTATCAATGTCCATTAGATATTAGTTATTAGAAATTTTCTTGCTGTACTCCAAAACAATCTGCTGTTTGTCTTTGAAGGCAAGACCTTCCGCCTCTTCTTTTTTCATTTCTTTTCCGTCAATAATAATTTTTACCGTGTATCCTTCTCTATCAATCGATTTTCCCCATACGGCAAAGAATTGTCCGATGGCAAATTCCTTATCCGCGCGCGCCGATTCAACGTGAATCTCTCCCGTTTCGTTGTGCGTGTGAAGCTCTCCCGTGCAGGAGGGAGTGATTCCTATGTTTTTCGGCACCGCTTCTTCTTCGCTGTCAATAATAATTGAAAGATGAGGATGAATGTGCTGAAGAAGCTTGGTTTCCTCGGCAACACAACGAATATCCGCCTCTTTCCAATTTTTTACGATACCTCTTTCCGGGCTAGTTAGGCGCGGAATTATAAAGAGAGCCCCGAGTACGATTACGACTCCGACGATGATGAAGATGTTTGTTATTTTTTTATTTTTTTGCATGAGTACATGCTATACGATTTTTTCCGAGGTGTCCAAAAGCCAAAACTGGCTTTCTTGCAAGCCAGTTTTAAAAAACTGATTTTGTTTCACTGCTTCTCTAATATTACGGTTTTTTTTCTTATCTGAATAGATTTCGCGTTCAGGCTTCCGTCAGCATTCGCTTCTCCTGTTACAATTATTTCTTCTCCGACTATTAAGTCTTCCGATAGTCCTTTTACCGATTTCACAACCTCTGTCGTTGGAGAGAAAAATATAATTTTTGAGCCCCCATTTGAAAGCTTTACGGTAACGCTCTTGTCATCTTTTAAGATAACTTCTCCGGAAGTTACTCCTCCTGTTCTGCCCGCGCCACCCATTCTACCAGCTCCTCCACCTGCAAATTGTTCCATGCGCGCTTGACGTTCTTCCGGCGAAAGATTTGCAAACGTTCCCGCGCCTCGTCCCTTTGTAACACTCCTTCCCTTTCCATATATTATCCCTCCGTAAAATGCTCCTCCCGCAATTACGATTACTATCATCATCGGAATTATTTTTTTCATGCTTTCTTTTGTATTTTTTTATTTTTTTGACCTTTATGCTTTAACGCGTGTATTTCTTATTCATATCTCAATGCTTCAATCGGACTAAGTTTGGACGCTCTCCCTGCCGGATAGTAGCCGAAGACGATTCCAATAGTTGCCGACACGCCAAAGGCGAGAAGAACAGAGGAGAGCGAAACTTTTGTCTGAACGATACCAAGACTCGTTATGCCATACGAAATTCCCCATCCCAAGAGAACGCCGATTACTCCTCCCGCGCACGTAAGCGCGACGGCTTCGGATAAAAATTGAAGATTGATATCCCGTTTTTTCGCGCCGATCGCCTTCCGAAGACCTATCTCTCTTGTCCGCTCGGTTACGGTCGTGAGCATCATATTCATAATGCCGATACCTCCTACTAAAAGCGAAATGCTCGCGATTGAGGCGAGAAATATGGTGAATGTATCTATGATTTGCGTAAGAGCTCCTAAAATATCCGCTTGAGATACGATTGAAAAATCGGGGTTTTCGAAATCAACGCGATGCTTTGCTGAAAGAATAGAAATCGCCTCTTCTTTCACCTGCGTCATAAGGTCTTTATCTCCCACGCTCACCGCGATTGTTGAGAGATAATCAACGCCCGCGAGAATTTTTTGCATCGTTCCCAACGGCACATAAATCGTATCATCGGGGTTCGCGAATCCTCCGCTTCCTTTTGATTCAAGGATGCCTATGACCCTGAAGTTCATTTTGTTGATGCGGATTGTTTTTCCAATTCGATCGGCTTCTCCAAACAAATCTTCCGCGACCGTTGGACCCAACACCGCCACCCGTCCCAAACTTCTTACCTGCGCTTCCGTAAAAAACGATCCTTCTAACAGCGCCATATTTCTTATTGTTTGATATTCTGGCGTGGTGCCGATGACGGTTGAGTTCGTATTATTACCCGAAGAGGCGACGATTTGGAATCTCCGATTCAGTTCCGGCGACACATAGGCAACTCCCTCAATGGAACGCAGGGCTTCCACATCATCATTCTCCAAAGACTGCGCGGAGCCGCGGCCGGAGGAGACGATTCCCCGTCCGGGCTGGATGACTCCGGGCACAATAGTTAAAAGGTTTGAGCCCAAACTTTCTATTGAGGATTGAATAGAATTTTGCGCTCCTTTCCCAATTGAAATCATCGCGATTACGGAGCTTATCCCGATGATGATTCCAAGCATTGTGAGCCCTGTTCTTACCTTATTTGCCGATAAGGCGGAATATGTTTCTTGCAGTATGTCTCCCGCTGTCATATGTTATATTATTTTTTGTTTGTGATGCTTCCTGTCTTCTTCCAATAAACCATCCCGCAAAAAGATGATTCGCTCCGCGTGTTCCGCGACTTCGCGCTCGTGCGTGATAAGAATAATCGTCCTTTTTTCCCTATGCAGTTTTTGGAAGGTTCCTAAAACAATCTCACCGGTTTTGGTGTCCAAGTTTCCGGTTGGCTCGTCCGCCAATATGAGCGTGGGGTTGTTTACTAATGCGCGGGCGATTGCCACGCGCTGAACCTGACCGCCTGAGAGCTGATTTGAGCGGTGAAAGAAGTGCTCCTCGTCCAAGCCCGCCGCTTTCAGCGCTATTTCCGCGCGCTCCTTCCGTTCTTCGGGAGGCACATCCGCGTATACCAGCGGAAGCATCACATTTCTAAGCACAGTCGCGCGAGGCAAAAGATTGAACGACTGAAAGATAAATCCTATGTTGTTTTTTCTTATTTCCGCGAGTTCGTCATCGCTTAACGCGCCCACGTCTTTTCCGTCAAGATAATATGTTCCACTTGTCGGAGTATCCAGCGCCCCCAAGATATGCATCAAAGTTGACTTGCCTGAACCTGACGGGCCCATAATCGCGACAAACTCCCCGTCCTGAATCGTAAAACTTACTCCCCGCAGAGCCTGAAATTCCACATCGCCGGTTTTGTATGTTTTTTGAACATCTTGAATTTCTATCATACATAACAATGTTTATCTTCCAAAACGAACCGCCCCTCCCATATTTCCTCCTCTCTGTCCCCCGCCTTGGGAGCCAAAAAGACTTGGGGTGGTATTTGTCACCTGCTTCGTTTGTGGCTGAATGACGCGGGATATTATCATTTCACCCTCTTCCAGACCGCTTGTGATTTCGGTTGAGATGTCGTTTGAGAGGCCAATTTCCACTTCGCGCCTATCCGGCGGAATAGATGACGGCGTTCCCTGCGCGCTATTATTTTCTTCCTTCTTCGCAAGGGGGCTAGTAAACATTTCAACGTAGGAGGTTTCGCCCTGCGTTTTTATCGCGCTATTCGGCACCAGAAGCACATCTTGTTTTATATCCGTAATAATCGCCGTAGAGACGCTCATTCCCGCCTTTACTCTTTCATCTTCCGCGTCAAAACTTATTTTTATGCCATACGTTACCACTCCCTGCGTTACCGTTCCAACCGTTTCTACCTCAACCACCTTACCCGTAACGCTTAAATCTTCAATCGCGTCAAACGTAAGAGTTGCTTGCGCCCCCGTTTTTACCTTTGCAACGTCAATTTCGTTTAATGAAATTTCTGCTATTTTTTGTTTCGTGATAAACGTGATAATTGAGGTTCCAGTTGTCGCGGAATCTCCCTTTTTCACGCTTAGCTTCGCGACCGTGCCGTCAAAGGGAGCGCGAACGGCAGAATCGGCAAGCTTTTCTTTCGCGTCAAGAAGAGAATTTTCCCGCTGACGGATGGACAGTTTTTGCGATTCAATATCCAGCGCGTCGGGACCCGCCTTCAACTTAGCGAAGGCTTCCTCTTTTTCGGCGATTGTCCGTCCTGCGTTCGCTATGCTTTCTTTCTGATTTTCTATCGTCCGCTTTATTGAAAGGAGGTTTGAAAGATGGGAGGTTGTCTTACTTGTATATGAACTTAATTCCGCAAGGTGCGTTTCGGATGACGCGTGAGGTTTAAGATTCCGTTCGGTCAGTTTTTCTCTATAGAACTGTACGAGATTTGAGGCGCTTTTTATCATTTCCGAAATTTCCCTTGATGTTTCGTAAGCTTCTATAACCAGCGTTTCTATTGTTTCTTTGTCGGAGAGTCGGCTTGCCGTTTTGTAGTCCGCAAAACTTTTATCGTACAGCTCCTTCGCTTTTTTATAGGCTTCTTTGGTGTTTTCTCCATACTGCTTCGCTTTTTCATCGTATGTTTTCGCCGAATCTATGTAGTAATCAATGTTTGACTGCCCTCCCCCTCCGATTGCGCTTCCAAACATGGAAGACTGAAAGCCCGACATGATATCCGGAAGGTCAAGAAAGGCGTTTGTCACCGCGCTAAAGCCATCCTCATACGCTTTTTCCAGGTCGTCTTCCGCTTTTCTTTTTGATTCCTTCGCCTGTAGGAGAGAATTTTCCGCCTGCAGTATGGAGAGCTGGTCGGCGGGTTGTATTAGTTTTTCCAGAGAGAGTTTCGCCGATTCCATATTTGCCTCCGCGTCCCGTACTCCCTTTTGAGCGTCTCTCGCGTCCAACCGCACGAGGACTGTCCCTGCTTTTACTTCATCACCGCTTTTTATGTTTACGGCCACAACATCACCCGATGTTTTTGGTTTTATTTCCACCTGATTTGAGGCGGATACCTGCCCGCTCCCCGTAACCGATGTGACAAGCGTTCCCCTTTCAACCGCGGAGAGCACATAGCGCGTTTCAATATTACGATTTGCTATACTTTTACCAATTTGCGCGGTTATGAAGCCGAGAATCACCAAGATTAATAGGCTTGTAAACTTGTGCCTTACGCAGAATTTTTTTATTTTCTGTATGAATTTCCTAGAAAATATTTTTTTCATATCACCTTATCTTTGTGCTTGTTGTTTTTAAAGGCCTTTCCGGCGGAAGGAGGAGGCGGATGAGTTTCGCTTCAATAAGCTCCTCGTCCGTTCTCTCCATCCCCGACACAATAAACTCAAAACAGAGGCTGTTCAAGCGGAGAGGCGTTTCTCAACTGGTTTTCCTTAATTTTATTAGGCTTAG
>Ga0155782_111_pt1 | contig 15447 bp, 15 predicted proteins | sample RifCSPlowO2_01_FD_107436 | JGI IMG/M metagenome (GOLD analysis project Ga0155782, IMG submission 107436) | Candidatus Jorgensenbacteria bacterium RIFCSPLOWO2_01_FULL_45_25b | reverse complement strand
GGAAGCCCTCCAGAGGCGGGCAAGCAGGATGCCATGAACCACGGAGAAGAATATGCGACAGTAGAAATTTATCATAGAAAGTCTGACCGCCTTTCGCGCAACGAGAAGGACGCTGGCGAAATCACTTATATGATACGCACTGGAGTTATTGCGGACCTCAAACTTGCCACCTATCATTTTGAAAACACGCCCGAGGGCATCTGGATGCTTCAGATGGCACTTTCGCAATCGCAATATGAAAGCGCAAAGAAAGGGCGTGATGTGAAGCGTGGACTTGAGCAGAAAGCAAAAATGGGTATTTATCCCGCGCCTGCCCCGCTTGGATATTTGAATGACAAGTATGCGGAGCGAGGCAACAAAACAATTCAGATAGACCCAGAGCGATTTGAGCTTGTACGAAAGATGTTTGATTTGATGCTCACTGGTAGACACAATCCAATGCAGATTTTGAAGATGGCGAATGAGGAATGGGGCTTTCGTTCCGTGAACAGCAAGAAATTGAGCCGAAGCAATATCTATCTCATTTTTACCCGCCCATTTTATTACGGCGAGTTTGAGTATCCCGTAGGAAGTGGCAATTGGCATAAAGCGATACACAAGCCGATGATTACCCGCGAGGAATACGACAGAATACAATTCTTGCTCGGTAGGCGTTCACAGCCCCGAGGACAAAAGCGCGACATTGCGTATCGCGGACCGATACGCTGTGGCGAGTGTGATTGTATGATTACCGCCGAAGAAAAAACAAAATATCAAAAAAACGGCAATGTACATCACTACACTTACTATCACTGCACCAAGCGCAAGATGGATGTAAATTGCACCCAGCTAGCCATAGAAGAAAGCGAGCTTGAGAAACAGATTGCCGCCGAGCTCGCAAAACTGCAAATCCCTGCCGATTTCAAAGAATGGGCAGTGGCGCGATTACGCCAGATGAACGAGAAAGAGGTCTCGGACCGAGAACACATCTACGGCAATCAAAGGCGCGAGTATGAAGCGAGTGTGCGAAGAATAGACAACCTCATTGATATGCGAGCAAATGGCGAAATCACAGAGAGTGAGTTCAAAACCAAGAAAACAACCCTGCTATCCGAGAAAGAGCGTTTTCAAGAGCTTCTCAAAGACACAGACAAACGAGTTGAGAACTGGCTTGAGATTGCCGAGCGCGGCTTCAACTTTGCGGAGAAAGCGGCGACCATTTTTGCCGAAGCAAAGAAGAATAACAACCCTGAAGCGAAAAGAGAGATTTTTGCCGCGTTAGGTTCGGACCTCATCCTCAAAGACAAAAAACTCAATGTTTCTTTAGATAATTTGCTATTCCCAATACAAACTGCCGCAAATGAAGCCCGTAAAATTGCCGCAGGGTTAGAACCTGCGAAAAAGCCAATGGATAAAAAGAAAATCGGGCAAATCTATGCCCGAAGTCCAGTAATGCTGCGGGACTAGGATTCGAACCTAGATTACCTGGTTCAGAGTCAGGGTGCCTACCATTAGCAGATCCCGCAATACTAATACTTTCTAAACTCAATTAAACTCATTGCTTCATACACTTCACTTTTCCTTGAAAGCTGGACTCTTTTTTCATCTTTATGAGGATGAAACCCAAGCCATACTAACAATTCGTAGACATTTTTCAATATAGACTCGTTTGTATTTGCAAAAGCAAATTTGTAAGTCGATGTCGGTTTGTGGACACTATGTGGCCCTTCGGCTTCATATAACCCCCTAAGATAACGTAGGGAATAAACTTTGCTTTGCTGTATCCAAGATGGCACTGGGTAAATGCGATCTTTCTTTCTACTAACTGGGATACCTATACGAATACCGATTTTTTTCTGATAAATTGTAATGTTAGTCGCACCAGACTTATTGCGATTTGAAATAGTTGGACTCTTTCCAAATACATTTTGGATCAACACCCTACAGCGTTGGATTAAATGATTATTTTTTGAATTTAAAACTATTCTTAATACTTCCGACCGAGGGAACGCTCCTAGATATCCGTCTCCTAAGGTTAATCCAATCAATTCTGCCAAGTCTCCGTCTTTTTTTAGTGGCGGATATTCTGACTTAATTTTCCCCAATACCTTCATACGATCGCGCCAAACGCGAAAGTTATCTAATTTTCGTTTCTTCATTGTCTCAGAAGTTTTTCTAAGAGATGGATGAGAAAACTTTGTTAATCCCTTACTCCAATTACTTGGCATGCCTAAAGTATAACATATTTTACTACCCTTAGACGACCCGGCAATGAAACACCCTCGGAAACAGTTGCCACTATTTCAAATCCCCCTTCAAAATAAAACTTCCTTATCCTCTTATTCGCGCGAATAAGGGGATAAGAGAATATTATAATATTGCAAGATTATTTCGTTTCTGCTTTCACCCATTTCAGGTACGGCGCATGCACCGCACTTGCTGGTATTGCCACTATCTCCGGAATTTCGTAGCCGGAATGTTTTTTGATATATCTTTCTATTTTTTTGAAATTTTTCTTCGTGGTTTTCAAAATAAGCAGTTGCTCTCGTATCTCCTCAAGCTTCCCTTTCCAGCGAAACACTGACTCGACGGGCAGTATGTTCACGCAAGCCACAAGTCGTTCCATCACTAACCCCTTGGCCATGCGCTTCGTTTGTTTCCGATCGTGAATGGTTGTAAAGATAATAATCATACTCTGTTTTCCTCCTCACATTCTTTTCAAAAATTCCTCAAACTGCTTAAAAGAAAGTCCGAGGATACGTAGGTTGTTGCGAATAATGAAAAGAGGCAATGGATTATAACGTGGGAAAATAACAGGTCGCTTGAGATCACTCCTCCAAAAGATACGATGGTCGCCACGCTCACGTTCGAATGAGCAACCGATAAAAAGCAGAAATTTCTCAAACTCTTTCCACGAAACGTCTGACTTTCTAGGCATGGAGCGTGAGCGACTTCATTTCGTTGGAAACAACAATCGGAGGCATCCAAACTCGATTGGTTTTCTGCCAGCCAAGATCGAGGAGTGCGGATGCGAGCGTTCCTCTTTTTATTGTTTCTTCAAAAAAAATCTGTACCGCTTGAGAAAAACGCTTCTCGGCTTCTTTGCGCGTTTTGCCTGCCGTTGAAAGATCGAGTGCCGGCGTGTAGGCCACAAAGGCTTTACCTTCACGGATAATGAAAAGAGGAATGTTAATCTCAAGCATTGGGATTTTCATAATTGTGCTCACACTATACCATAACGCCTTCATGGCGCAAATGCTGTCGTTTTACCTCCTCCTACTGGCGGCGCGGATGAATTCTACAAATGCCGGGCCGGGATGGAGCGGGGTAGAAGTAAATTCAGGATGGAATTGGGTGCCGAAAAAGAATGGATGTTTTTGGGCGGGAAGCTCCATAATTTCCATCAAGTGCCCGTCGGGCGAAACGCCAGAGAAAATCAGTCCTTTCTGCGTGAGCATGTCCACATAATCCGGATTTACTTCGTAACGGTGGCGATGCCGTTCGCGAATAACATTCTTTTTTCCGTACATTCGATAGGCCATACTTCCCTTTTTCAAAAGGGCCGGATATGAGCCGAGACGCATGCTCCCGCCATAAACATCTTTTTGTAAATTTTTAATTTGCTCCGGCATTACGTCAATCAGACGGTCGGGTGTATCTTTGGCTATTTCGGTGCTGTTCGCCCGTTTCAAGCCGAGCACGTTGCGTGCGTACTCGATTACAGCCAACTGCATACCGTAGCAAATACCGAGGTAAGGAATCTTTTTCTCGCGAGCATAACAGATAACGTTAATCTTGCCCTCCACCGCGCGAGCGCCGAAACCGCCGGGCACCAAGATGCCATCGTAATGAGAAAGTTTGCGTAAAACACCAGAAAGATTTCTTTTAGCCTCCTTGGATTCGTGCTGGTCAAAATCGGCTGAATCAAGCCAATGGATTCGTGCTTTTTTACCGAGCTTGCCGGCTGCGTGCTTAAGAGCTTCGAGAATGGAGATGTAAACATCGGAAAGAACGAAATCGCCAGACTTAAAATATTTCCCCACGACAGCAATGTTCACCGCGGATTTCGCGCCACGCATGCGCGCAACCATCCGTTTCCAGTCGCTAAGCCCCGTGGCATGACCATTTTTACTGCGCAAACCGAGAAGTTTCAGGAGTGTTTCGGACAAGCCATCTTTTTCAAAATTAATCGGTACGTCGTAAATAGAATCTACGTCGGGAGCGGAGATGACGTGGTCTTCGCGCACGCCGTTGGCCTGGGCAATTTTTTCTTTGCGTTTTTTATCAAGTGGCGTACTGGCTCGGGCAATAATAATGTCTGGCTGAACGCCGTAGGAGTTTAGAGTACGGATGGCCGTTTGGGTGGGTTTAGTTTTCATTTCGCCAATTTTCGAAGGCACCGGTAGATAACTGACCATAACGAAAATAACATCGGCCGGATTTTGCAATTTTAAAATACGCGCGGCTTCGATGAAAATAGCGTTCTGAAATTCTCCAACTGTACCGCCAATTTCAATGACAGTAATGTCCGGTTTCATCTTTTGTACCGAAACTTTAATGCGTCGCAAAATTTCTTCGGTAATGTGATATGTCGGCTCCACGCATTTTCCGCCATAACCGAGCCGGCGCTCTTTGTCGATAACATATTTAAAGACCATACCGTTGGTCATATAATTTTCCTCCGGCAGATGCGTGTCGAGAAATCGCTCGTAATTGCCCATATCCTGATCAGTCTCAAGACCAGAGTCGAGTACGAAAACCTCGCCATGTTCCACGGGGTTCATAGTACCGGCATCCACATTCAAGTATGGGTCAATTTTGATTGAACTGATTTTGAAACCGCGCGCGGAAAGAATCCTCCCGATTGAGGCTGAACTGACACCCTTGCCCACGCCAGACATCACTCCACCGACCACGAAGATGTATTTGTGGGGTCGCATGGGCTCTAGTAAGTAGTAAGTAGTAAGTAGTAAGTAGTGGCTCGGGTTTTCGTTTGTTTACACTGAGTTTGTCGAAGTGTGTTCATTTTTTTCTACTTACTATTTACTACTATCTACTAACTACTTACTACTTACTTTAAATATTTCCTAATAGCAAAGAAGCTCGAGACCATTCCTAGAACCACGCCAGTACCAAGCAAGACAAGAAAGATTTGGCCGAGGTTGGAAAGATAATAAGTAAGCAAATTAAAACTGCCGAAGAAACTGGTAGTAGTATTTCGAATCCAAAAAGTAGTAGGGTAGAGGGCGAAAGTGGCAAGTATGGCGGCACTCACACCGTACATTAGACCTTCAATTACAAACGGCCCGCGAATATAGCTCCTGCTAGCGCCCACAAGTTTCATAACGGTAATTTCTTCGCGCGAATTATAAATAGCCAGACGGATAGTATTAAAAGTTACCAGTATGGCCATCAGCCCCAAGATGAGACTGGCCATAAAGCCAAGACGTTCAACAGCACTCACGATAGCGGTAAGGCGATCAATGACAATTTTATTTTTCTGGTAATTTACTGAATCGATAATGGAAGCGCCACTAGCACTGACGGCTTTTTCTTTTTGTTGATTAAGAAAGGTGGCGATACCTTCATACTGGGACGGCTCTTTGGCGCGGATATTGAGCACCGCACCAAGTGGATTATCGGGTAACTCATTTAACGACTGAATAATCAGAGCATTGTCTTTATTGCGTTCCTTAAATACAACAAGGGCTTGTTCGCGAGAGACATATTCCACGTCTTTCACTTCGGGCAAAGAGCGTAAGCGGTTAGTCAGCCCCTCTATCTGGTCAATTGGCGCGTCTTTTTCAAAATACACATTTATATCAACCTTGTTTTTTATTTCACTGATACTTGCTTGTAAAAACGCGCTCGACAAAAGCAAGATACCTACGGTGTATAGGGTAACGGTGGCTACGAAAACCGAAGCAATGGACACAACACCATTTCGCCAAAAGTTCACGAAGCCCGCTTTTGCTACTCGTTTTACATCAAGCCAGATCATAGAAAATAAGGAGCGGAGCGACTATTAAATTTGAGCACCCAGCCGTAGTTTTAATACCAAAGCCGTGTGGCATTGAAATGACAGAACCTTGTTCTTTATTTTGATGTTTCATAACGTTGTTTTAAAAACTACAGCTGGGTCCTTTGAATTATAGTCGCTTTGCTCCTGAATTCAAAGGATGTATTTCCCCTCTTTATCGTCTCGGATAAGTCTGCCCGTCTCCAGAGTAATAACGCGCTTGCCAAGTGTATCGATTATCCCTTTATTATGCGTGGTCATGACGACTGTGGTGCCGAGGTCGTTAATCTTCTTTAAAATTTGGATAATTTCATATGTATTAACCGGGTCGAGGTTCCCGGTCGGCTCATCGGCAATAATAATCTCCGGCTGGTTGATTATGGCTCGGGCGATAGCCACGCGCTGTTTCTCTCCCCCGGAAAGCTGATGAGGAAAACTCCAGATTTTTTTCTCCAAACCGACAAGCTCAAGCACTTCCGGTACATCGGTTTGAATAATATCGTCAGGCACACCGGCAGCCTCCATGGCAAAGGCCACATTTTCAAAGGCGGTCTTGGTGGACAGAAGGCGAAAATCTTGAAAAATTACACCGATACGACGACGGAACTGCGGAATATGTTCACCCCTTAGGTCGTTTAGATTTATGGATTCAAAAGAAACTTCTCCGGTACTTGGTCGTTCTTCGAGTAGCATCATGCGCAGAAGGGTCGTCTTGCCCGCGCCCGAGTGCCCCACAATAGATACAAACTCTTTAGGCGCGATGGAAAAGGTGACGTTATCAAGCGCCACGGAATTGTCGGGGTAGACTTTGGATACTTTATTGAAGTAGATCATATTTTTCTTAGCGAGCGAAGCGAGGTTAGAAAAATATGACCCCGTCGCAGACGCACCGCACGGCAAATAACTATGGCAAGGGTTTCTGGGAAATTACTTTTTGATTTAAATAGAGACATAATTTGAGTCTTCGGATGCGTTGGGGGTCACTGCAATAGTAAATAGGAAATAGTAAATAGTAAATTGTTACGCTCGGGGAAAATTTCTTTCATTTTTACTTTTTTAAATTTCATATTTCTTACAGACCTCGCTCCGCCTCTATAAACCCATCAAGCTCACCCCGCTCCAGTACATTGTCAACGTTTTTTTCTTCATAGTCAGTACGGTGGTCTTTAATCATTTTATACGGATGGAGCACGTATGACCTAATCTGACTCCCCCATTCTATATCAGTTGTCTTACTAATGTACATACCGGCCTGTTTTTTTTCTCGTTCCAGCTCGCGTAAGGCATAAAGTTTACCTTTGAGAATTTCCATGGCCTTCTCACGATTCTGGGCTTGGCTACGTTCGCTGGTGCAGTGCACGGAGATATTGGTGGGTATATGTATCACACGCACAGCCGTCTCGCGTTTGTTTACATTTTGTCCGCCCGGCCCACTGGATCGAGAAAATTCCACGCGTAAGTCTTCCGGCGGAATTTCTACGTTCATGGTCTTTTCAAATTTCGGTATAACTTCCACCAAGGCAAAGCTGGTATGGCGTAAACTCTTGGCATTGAATGGCGACACCCGCACAAGCCGATGCACACCACTCTCGCGCTTCAGTCTGCCATAAGAGCCCTTTCCTTCCACTTCAAAGGTGAGATTGCGGATACCGCCGTGGTCATTTTCATTTTCATGTAAAATTTTCGTGCCCCAGCCTTGGCGCTCACAATACTTGCCGTACATGACGAAAAGCATGTGGGCGAAATCTTCAGCATCATCGCCACCGGCTCCGGCAAAAAGAGTAACAATGGCATGGCCATTGTCGTACGCTTCGGCACCCAAGAGTTCGGCTTTGAGGTCTTGAATTTTCTTAATAGTTCCCTGGGCCTTAATCTTGTCCTGCCAAAAATCAGGACCTGCCATCAGGCCCTCGAGACTTTTTATCTCATCTTCAATTTTGCCTTTGTCTTGCATGGAGAGAAGTATACTCGGGTAGTAGAATATTTGCATCACCCCGTACAGCGCTTCCTGGCAACTCGGTTGCCTTCCCGGGTGGCAACCGAGTTGCTAGGAAAAGGTCCCGACCTTGCACAACGCTTATTTTCTGGTATACTGTTTTCTTGATTATTGCGGGATAGACCCTGCAATAGTTCCCGTTTCACTGCGGGGTAGAGTAAAGTAACTCGCAAGGCTCATAACCTTGAAATGGCCGTGCAAGTCGGCCCTCCGCAACCACGCAATGAGAATTTCAAAGCAATTCTCCGCGCGGCAAGCCACGAAGTGGACTGTCACGTGAGAAAACCGCCTCCTAAGGCGGTTTTCTGTTTTGCGTGAGCCCCGAGATGAGCATGGCGAATTTTTCGGGGCAAGGTATAATCATGTTCTGTGTACTACGTCTATATTCTGTAAAACCTCGGTGATAAAAGTTTGCATATTGGATACAGCACCGATCTCAAGAAAAGGCTTTCTGATCATAACTCTGGGAAGGGTGGACGGACTACGAAATGAACCACCCCGCGGCAAGCCGTTCCCTCATTCCGCTTCGCTCCATATCGGCGGGGTATCTAGGAGCTTCGCTCTGGAATCTTGGGAAACCAACGGTTTCCCAAACCCTCCCTTAATGGAGCCCCGTAGCAAGCTAACGGGGTAAGCTTTGAATAAAAATATAGATGACGCGCTTGGCAGAGAGCGTTTCCTCAAGGGAGGTTCGGGGAAAAAATATCTGAAAAAACAAATGCTACATTACTTTGCAAAGCATTGAATTTAATCACAATAATAGCTAGTATGAGAACTATGTCGGGGTAGCTCAGTTGGTAGAGCACGGGACTCATAAGCCCGGGGTCGTGGGTTCAATCCCCACCCCCGACACAAAATTTACACACGATTGTCTTTCGGTATCTTTTGTGTATTATTGAGATACTGTACGGTCCCGTGGCCTAATTTGGTTAAGGCGTCTCCCTGTCACGGAGAAGATTACGGGTTCAAGTCCCGTCGGGACCGCCAGATTACCAAGTTAGAACCGTAGTGTTTCCAACGGTTTTGAGAGATGAAAGGTCGGCATTCGAAGGCGGATGCCGATTTTTCACAGAGAGTGTCAAATCTCGAAATTCCTGTTAAAATATAAGTATTCTTATGGCATTATTCAAAATAAATGGCTCTGCCATTAAAAAACTCACGGCAAAGGAACTGGATTTAGAAAAGCATCTCCAAGAACTGTTTGAAAACAACTTGGAGGAAATTTTGAATATAGTTTTTCTTGCTCACGAATACTCCACGAGTTTTGGCGGCAGAATTGATACGCTTGGTATAGATAAAAACGGCTCACCTTGCATTATTGAGTACAAGAAAAACCAGAATGATAATGTCATCAATCAGGGACTCTCTTATTTGCGTTGGCTTTTAGATCATAAAGCTGATTTTGAAATTTTATGCCAAAGCAAAAAGATTAACATTGAAATTGATTGGGATTCACCACGCGTTATTTGTGTCGCCGAAAACTACAACAAATTTGACCTTGATACGGCAGATATTTTACCAATCAATATTGAGCTTCTACGATATCGTATTTATGACGAAAATATTTTATATTTGGAGCCCGAAAATTATCAGAAAGTTAGAATTTCAACATCCGGCATAATCAGAAAATCGAAGCAGGAAAAAGACAAACAGGAAATTTTACAAAAAAATTATTCTGTTGATGACCATATAAATAAAGCGAATGAGAACATCAAGTCCATGTTTTTAAATTTACGAGAAAAAATTACTGCATTGGACGAGGATATAATTGAAGAGCCAAAAGCAAAATATATTGCATACAAAACGTCAACAAATTTTACTGATATTGTTGTCAAGCAGTACGGTTTAAAAATTTTTCTCAATGTCAAAAGCGGACAGCTTAATGATCCGCAAAATTTGGCACGCGATTTAGCAAAACCAAAGCCAATTGGACACTGGGGCAATGGTGATTATGAAGTGAAGTTAGAAAAAGAAAGCGAGCTTGATGCGGTGTTCGGCCTTATCAAGCAGAGTTATGATTTGAATAAATAATTATGCAATCAACTTTTGATAAAATCTTGAAAGACGGCGAGCGAAAAGGATATTTTCGCGTTTTGAATGACGGAGCAAAAATTGAATATCTGCCGTCTGGACACAAAGAAAATCTAAACGACCCCGAGGAAAAAGTCCGCGCCGAATACTATTTTGACTTGCTTGAAAAATATCACTATCGCGTCAAGCGAATTGAGCTTGAAACGGAAATGCCGGACAGAACGCCTGAACGCTACGCCGATATTGTTATCTACGAGGACGACGGCAAGAAAAAACCTTATATCGTCGTTGAGTGCAAAAAAGACGGTATTTCCGACGCAGAATTTGAGCAAGCCACCAAACAGGCAATCGCCAACGCTCGCGTGCTTCACGCTCCGCTTGCGATTTGTGTTGCGGGCAATACTCGCCGCGCAATGGAAACCGCCGAATGGAATGACAAAGAACCGGAAAAAGCGACCATTACCGACATTCCTATTTCCTACGGAAAAATTGAGGAATTTCGCTATAAAAAAGGCGATCCCGATTGGGATTTGAAAGCGCTTGATAAATCAGAATTGAAACGCGCCCTTGAAAAATCGCATAACACGCTTTGGGCTGGCGGCAAAAGAAATCCGACTGTCGCTTTTGACGAACTTTGCAAAATTATTTTCGTAAAAATCCGCGATGAAAAGCGCGGGCGAAAAACTGGCGATTATTACGATTTTCAAATTAAGACGCACGAAAAAGCCAAAAGCGTTTATCGGCGCATAAACGAAATTTATCTTGAAGCGAAAGAAAAAGACCCCGAAGTGTTTAAGGAGAGTTTGAAAATTGACCCCGAGGAACTTTATACCGTTGTTGGACACTTGCAAAGCGTAACGCTTTCAAAAACCGACCTTGATACAAAAGGTGTCGCCTTTGAGCAGTTTATGGAGGATTTTTTCAAGGGCAAAAGCGGACAATACTTTACTCCCCGCGAAATTGTGAGCTTCGCCGTCAAGATGATGAATATAAAAAATGACGACCTTGTGCTTGACCCTGCTTGCGGTTCAGGCGGATTTCTTTTGCACGCTCTTGATGAAGTGAGAAAACAAGCGGACGAATTTTTTCCGCACGAAGAAGGAAAAGAAGAAACAGCAGACCATAAAACTTTTTGGCATGATTTCGCACAAAATAATCTTTTCGGGATTGAGATAAACGATTCAATCGCCCGTGTCGCCAAAATGAATATGATAATCCACGACGACGGACACACAAATGTTATCGGCTTTGACGCGCTGGAAGATATCGGAAAAATGAGCGAGAAAAATCGCGGCTTTACCAAAAATAAATTTGATGTAATCGTTACTAATCCGCCATTTGGCGCGAATGTAAAGCGAAGCGAACACCCCTATCTTGAAAAATTTGCGCTTGGGCAAAACGGCAAGAAAACCCGCGACAATCAAAAAACCGAGATTTTGTTTATTGAGCGTTGCATTGATTTTCTAAAATCCGGCACGGGCCAAATGGCAATCGTTTTGCCCGACGGCATTTTGTCTAACTCCACTTTGCAATATGTCCGCGATTTTCTAATGGAAAGAGCACAAATTTTGGCGGTGATAAGTTTGCCGCAGTTTACTTTTACTCATTTTGGCGCGGGCGTAAAATCATCGCTCGTATTTGTCCGCAAAAAAGGCGAAAAGGAAAAAATAGGACGCTACAAAATTTTTATGGCGATTGCCGAACATATCGGCTATGACGCAACAGGCAGAAAAGACGCAAAAAATGATTTGTATGAGATAGGAAGAACGCCCAAAGGCAAGGAAATTATTAGAGACGACAAAGGTATTCTCGGAGAATATAAAAAATTCCATTATGAAAAATAATCTTGGCGAATTACAAATTTTTTCTATTACTAACGAAGACGCAACGAAGAAAAAGCGTATTGATGTTGAGTATTATCAGCCCTTTTTTAAGAATATTGTCTCAAAAGTAGCGGGATCAAAATTTGAATTGAAAAAACTTGAAGATGTAACGCTTTTGATTAGCAACGGACGAACGCCGTCAAAAGATATGTATGACGAAAACAATGACCAAGTCGGTTCCGTCCCAATCATTAAGGCGGGCACGGCTTCTGGTCGTTTTGTTAATTTAGGAAAACTAGAATATGCGAAAGCTGATTTTTCAAGCGGAAAGAAAGCGCAAAAAAGTGATATTTTTATTCTGTCCGCCGCCCACCAAGCAAGTTATGTCGGGAAAAATGTAAGTATTCTTGATGTAGAACCAGAGCAAGACACCTATTTTGTTGGTGAATTGATTTGCGTTCGTGCTAACCCAGAAAAAGTTTTGCCCGAATATCTTTTTGGCTTTCTTTCAAGCGGAGTCGGCTATTTTTTATTGAACCGAGAAAAGCGCGGACAAACTTCGCATATTTATCCAGAAGATATAAAAAGTATTTTGTTGCCCGTGCCGTCATTAAAAGACCAAAAAAACATCGTTTCTATTTTAATGAACGCATACGAACAAAAGAAAAAGAAACAAGCGGAAATCTTGAAAATTTTATCGTCCATTGACGATTTTGTTTTGGGCGAGCTTGGTATAGATATGCCACGGGGGGGGCAGAACGAGTATTTCAGATTTGGAGCGATGAGATTGTAGGACGCATTGATTCGTTTTTCTATAAGCCCTTTTTTAAAACTTTGCAGAAAACAATTGAAAGTAAAAAATATGCCGAGCTTGGCGAACTCGTAGAATTTTCAAAAGAAACATGGGATCAAAAAAGTATTTTTAATGACCAATTTCCGTATATCGAAATCAGCAACATTGACACATCGAACGGCGAAATCGCAAAAACCGATTATGTTCCCGTTGCAGAAGCCCCAAGCAGGGCAAAAATGGTAGTGCGAGAGGGCGATATCATTGTTTCCACTACTAGACCAAACAGAGGAGCGATAACGCCAATTTCAAAAGAACAAGACGGATTTATCGCTTCAACGGGTTTTGCGATTTTGCGAGATTTAAAGAATAGCAAAGTTTTGAAAGATTATTTGTTTGTCGCTTTGCGAACGAATTTATCCTTACGACAAATGGAACAGCGAATGACTGGCGGAAATTATCCAGCAATTACCGCGGAGGATTTGAAAAAGATAAAAATTGTTTTGCCCGAATTAAAAACGCAGGAAAAAATTGTCGTGGGCGTAAAAACGATTTACGGAAAAGCAAAGCGATTGCGACAAGAAGCGGAGAGTATAGTTATTTCGGCACAAAAAGAAGTAGCACAAATGATTTTATCGTAAAAGAAAAAAGAACGAGTTGCGGTCTCGTTCTTTTTTTGTCTCCTATCCTTTTGATTTTCTCGGATCGTTCCCGTAGGAATTTCTCCAGCCGATAGTTCCGTCTAGGTTTTGGACAAGAAGTTCAAGGCGTTGGTTTTGTGCAATTTCTTTGGCGCGCTCAACTGCTTCGGCTTTTGTATCGCAGACAGCCGAAGCTTTTTGATTGCCGACAACCTTAACTTTCCAATCCTCGCCATCAGGACTAACAAATACTTGATTAATCATGTTGTTTGGATTATTAACCGCTCTTGTTTATTAAATTGTCTAAATCTGTTAAAATAAAGTTGTGGTTTTATTACAGGTCTAGCTGAAATGCCCCAAAGGGCGAAAAAAGACATTTCGGATTTGAGAGGAGTGGTAATTGCCGCAAACAATTGCTACTCCTTTGTCTATTTTAGGCCTCGAATATGCCATTGTCAAATTTTCTTACTATACTTGTAAGTTTTTCGTACATAGTGTAGTATATAAATATATGGGAGTCGTCCGTTTGGTCGGCGGACATATTAAAAGAAAGGTCAATTTTATGGCTACTATTACACAAAAAGAGTTAGGTGGGCGTATCAAGGCTCTTCGTGAAGATTTTGGCTATTCACAAGAGGAGTTGGCTAAGTCACTAAAGATTGGGCGTCCTGCCATTACTCAAATTGAGGCTGGTGTCCGAGACATAAACAGTATTGAATTAGCAGAGATAGCCAAGGTTTTTGATATTTCGATTGATACTTTACTTGATACAAAGATAAAAATTAAAGAATACAAACAAGAGCAGAACGAATTGAAAAAACAATTCAAAAAACAGGATGTTCGTATTTCGGTGCCGAATATTAATAAAGATAAATTTAAAAATGTTCTTTTGTATGTCCTTGAAAAATGCGGTGCTAAGCCGAATGTGGGAGAAACAGTCTTGTATAAGCTTCTCTATTTTGCAGATTTTAATTTTTTCGAACTTTATGAGGAGCTTTTTACTGGTGCGACTTATAGAAAAATCCAGTACGGTCCTGCGCCACAGGAATTTACTGAAATAGTGAACGAGATGATTAAAAAGGGTGAGATTAAGAGGGATTCAAACAATTATTACGGCAAACCACAGAAGCGGTACTTGCCATTGATAAAATCTGATCTCACAAAACTTAAGGCGACTGAGAAAGAAGTACTTGATAAGGTTATTGAGCAATTTTCTGATTACAATGCTACGGAAATTAGCGATCGTTCACATGAGGATACTCCTTGGAAGGTAACTCCCGATAAAGAGATTATTAATTACGATTTGGTTTTTTACCGAACGCCATCCTATTCCGTGAGGACATATTCCGAAGAGTAGTATGGAAAATATCTACATAATCGCATGGAATACAGCCAACTCGATGAATTTGCTAAAGAATTTAAAAGACTTCTCAAAAAATACCGTACTCTCGACGAGGACTTCAATCTTTTTAAAGAGCGAATCCTTTCATATCGCGAAAATGGTAATGGTAAGTTCTTATTTTGGCGTCCTCCAGGAATTGTAAGGATAAGTAATCTTGGCATTGAGACTGAGTTGTACAAAGTTAAACACTTTACTTGCAAGGCTTTGAAGGGCAAGGGTTCGCGAAGTGGAATACGAATTGTATACGCATATTTTCCTAATCAGGATAAAGTGGAGTTTGTTGAGATTTATTATAAGGAACAAGACGATACAGATTGCGACCGCGATAGAATCAAGAGTTATTACAAGTGATAGTTATGAGATTGAATAATCTACTACATTTCGTCCCTTATCTGATTTAGGTTTCGGAACCTCAAACCATTCAGGGTGAACTTTGAAGATAGCTCTTAATTCCTGTATACTTTTATCAATATCCGCAAATTTGAGCCACTTTTTCGGTTCTAACTGGCGGACATCGTGCCCGCATAGAATTCTTCAGCTATTAGATCCCTTACCCGTGGGGATTTGGTTCTAACTTGGTATACTTTTTACATGATAAAAGCGATAATTTTTGACTTTGGAGGGGTTATAACGCCGATTGAACCATTTGATGGCTGGACACCAACCCAAGAAGAGCGAAGTAATCAACTCCCTCGCAGCAAGCTGCGAGGGAGGTATGGTTGTTAAACAACACCGGAAAACAAGGTCGGCTGGTCATGGTGTAACT
>Ga0155782_123_pt1 | contig 16404 bp, 9 predicted proteins | sample RifCSPlowO2_01_FD_107436 | JGI IMG/M metagenome (GOLD analysis project Ga0155782, IMG submission 107436) | Candidatus Jorgensenbacteria bacterium RIFCSPLOWO2_01_FULL_45_25b | reverse complement strand
ATATGGTAGGTCTTCGACTCCGAAGAATCCTTTGACCCCGTAGAGCTTCGCCACGGGGCGAGCAGGCTCAAGAACTACGGGGCGGACAGGTTTAAACAAAAAGAATATGGTAGGTCTTCTATCCCGAAAAGCTTCGCCTTGGGGCAGGCGGGCTCAGACAATATTATATGGCAGAGCTTGTTGTGCGGTACTTTGCGCGGTGCCGTTTTTGTTTGTGTGCATTGTTCTTTTTTCTCCGCGTTTTGTGTTCGCGTACGGTGACAAGACTACGCACCCCGCATTAACGGAGGCGATTGTTGAGGAGTACAACAGGCGAAATCCCGACAAGAAGATTTCGCCGGAGCGGAAGGAGCTTATTGTGAAGGGGAGCATGCTTGAGGATACGCCTCCGCGATGGGTGAACCATCTTTATGACCCGATACAAAAAATAAGCTGGAACGGGGAGAAGCTTGGAAGGGTTCCCGCCGATACCGCCCGCGCGCTTATTACTTGGGGAATTGACCCAGGGACCGGATGGACTTCGGCTTTGGATTGGATTGATAACCGCGAGGCGCAGGCGCGATATGACCGGTACGGGGGCGACCGCACATGGACACAGGCGATGGATTATTACGCGAACCAGAATTTTGACGAGGCGTATCTTACACTCGGGTATATTTTTCATCTTTTGGAAGATATGGGAGTGCCCGAGCATACGCGGAACGACCCCCATCCTCACTCAACCGAGAAATTAACCGGAGACACGGGTTCGCCTTATGAGAATTACGCGAAGAGATGGACAAGGGAGAATATTCAGGACGGAGTTGGGAGGCTGGACGGGCTTTCTCCCGTTTCAAAGGGAACGATTCGGGATTATGTGGAATCCATGGCGCTTTATTCAAACAAGTATTTTTTCTCAAAGGACAGTATAAACGATTCTGCTTATGAGTTGCCGAAGATTGTTAAGGAGATTGATGGAGTTGCATATGGTCTTGATGAGAATGGTGTTGCTTTTTTTCTTGCAAAATATGTTGACGTGAAGGTTGGGAATATAGATTTTCAAAGAAAATATACTCTTGAAACTAAAGATTTATATTTTTTTGACGCCTACTTCTCGCGGCTCTCTCGGCAGATTGTGATGCATGGGGTTGGGGCGCTTGAACTTTTTGAGAGGGAGGCGAGAGATTATGTTCCCCAGCATGTTACGCGTCTGAACACGGGAAAGATGCCGTTTAGCGGGCTCTGGTCCCCTGGGATTGAGATCGCGAAGTTCGGCGGAGCGGTTAAGAATTTTTTTGGGAACATATTGAGTGGCGCAAGCTCGCTTTTTTCAAAGACATTTGAAGGGGGAGAGACGACGGAGGAAATTTCTTTGACGCAAAACGATGACGATGAGGGAGGTCGGATCTCCAAAGGAGATATTACCCCTTATGACAACGAAGACACAGAGATGTTTTGCGTTTTTCAGACAAAAGAGGTTCCGACAAGAGGTGAAGTTATTCTGAACGAAGTTGCGTGGATGGGGGTTGTGGGGAACGCGCGGGCGGAATGGTTTGAGGTAAGAAACGTTTCGGGGAGGGCGTTTGACCTTTCGGGATTTCAGCTTGTAGACGGGGGAGGGGATATTCAGTTTCGGTTTCCGACCGGAGCAAAAATGGGCTCGGGGAGTTTTTTGACCTTGGCAAGGGAGGGTGAGAGCTTTTCTTTTCGTCCTGACTTTCTGTATGAGGGGAATTTGGCGAACAGTAAGGAGGCACTCCGATTGTTTAATTCAAAGTGCGGTCTGGTTGATGAGGCCGTTGGGTTGCCCGCGTGGCCCGCCGGCGAGAATAGTTCAAAAAAGACGATGGAGCGGGCAGAAGGTTTTTCTTGGTATACGAGCGCGAGCGTTGGGGGAAGTCCTGGTGGCGAAAATTCTTTGCGTAACTCTTCAACAAGTTTAGGGGATAATGAGGAAGAGAATGACGAAAATGAAGAAATAAAGAATGAGGAGAAAAAAACCGAGAACAAGAAAAATGTTCCGGTTGCGGTGGAGAGCCTTCTCGTGAAAGATTGCGCGTTTGAAACCAGCGTTTCTCCGTGGCGAGATAAGGTTCTTATCAACGAGGTTGCGTGGATGGGAACGACTTTAAATACGAGCGATGAGTGGGTTGAGATGAAAAATATATCCGGAGAGAGGGTCGCGTTTTCCGGTTGGCAGTTACTTAACAAGAAGGGAAGCGCGCGTGTTCGGTTTGAGGAGGCAAGCGGGATTCTCCCCGGCGGATTTTTTCTTTTGGAGCGGAGCGATGACGCGACTGTGCCGAACGTGAAGGCGGATGTGATTTATACCGGCGCGATTTCTAATAGCGATGACGGATTGCGGTTGTTTGATTCGTCGTGCGAGTTGCAGGATGAGGTTTTTGCTTCGCCATCGTGGCCGGGCGGAAGCACTTTTTCCAAAGGAACGATGGAGAGGCGCGGAGATTTTGGATGGCAGACGAGCGGAGTTGCGGGAGGAACGCCGAGAGAAGAAAACACGATTGTTTCTCTTTCACAAAGTTTAGGAGGGTCTCCAAGTTCTAATACGCAGACTGTTTCTCAAGCCTCTTCCGTTACGTCATCTCCACCAGCTTCTCCCGTTATTTTGATAAGCGAGATACAGGCGGGTTCCGCGAGCGATACGAAGCAGGAGTTTGTGGAATTGTATAACGCGGGAGAGAGCGACGTTAATCTCGCGGACTGGGACATAAAAAAGAAGACATCATCTGGGACGCTTGGGAATTTGGCGACGAATATGACCGGTACGATTCGCGCGAAAGGTTTCTTTTTAATCGCGAGCCAGGAGTATGAGGGAAGCGTTGTGGCAGACCAGCGGTATACGCAGACATCGCAGACGCTCGCGGGGAGCAATAACAGCGTTGTGCTTTATGATGAAGACGGAGATATTATTGATGAGTTTGCGTATGCTGAAATTGTGGCGGGGCAATCGCTTGAACGGAGGGCGGTTTCGGGCGGTGTATGTGTTTCTTCACAAGGAAATGGAGAGTATTTGGGGAATGGGTGTGATGTGTCGGGAGACTCTTCCGATTTTGAGGTCCGCGTTGCACCGAATCCGCAGAACACTTCGGGATTATCCGAGTCGCGTTCTCAATCATCGGATTTGAATTTTCAGGCGGTATACAGCTCCAGCACATTGGAGTTTTCTTTTTCGTGGAACTCTTATGCTCACGCGACATCATATTCCGTTTTTGATATTACGAACGGGACGAGCTCTTTGCGGTATACGGGTACAAGCACAAGTTTTTCAGAGCGGATTAGCGAGGTTGGAAGAGACTATTCTTTTCTTTTGCGTCTGACGGATGATGAAGGATATGCGGGAGATATTGCTTCAACCACGACTTCTGCTCCGGATTTTTTTGATTCGTTTTCTTTTTATCGGGATACGCGGGGAGGCGCGACCGACTATTTGCTTGATATGTATTATGCTCCATATCCCTTTGTGCCGGATTTATACTGGAGCTCGGTGAACGATTCTTGGAAGGCGGTTGTGTTTTATCTGAATCGCGACCCGGGAACGCAGGAGTTTCTTTATAACTCAAATGACTGGGGTTTGGATTCTTCGGACGGGGCGTTGCGCGTGAAATATGACCGGTGCGGAGGAGGAACGAATACGCCAGGCTATTCTTTGCTTTTGCCAGACAATGCTTCGCGGTGCGGAACAGGAGGCGGATTGATGAACAACGCGCTTACTTTCAGCAAGCTTGAGGACGAGCATCTGCTTTTGAAGACTGCGAGTTCTACCGGCGATGTTTCTTTTTTTTCAACCGATTACGTAACAGCCGCGTTTTATTCTTTCTATAATTCCGGCGGAGGACAGCAGACGTTTAAACTTGTCGCGTTTGATAAGACGAAGCGATATTTTCAGGATTCTTTGCCCGCGCAGGCAGCTCCTTCCACGCCGGAGAATTTGAGCGCGAGTTTTAATGAGACAAACTCAACGGTTCGGTTTTCTTTTGCGAGTTCCACGGATTCTGATACCTTGAATCACCCTTTTATTACGTACCAGTTTAACTATTCAACTTCTTCCGAGTTGGATGAGGGCGCGTGGCAATCAAACGGAACTTCGCTTTCAAAGACACTTGACCTTCCCATCGGAGAAACATACTTTTTTGGAGTTCGGGCTGTGGATGATTTTGGAAATGTTTCCACTTCCAGCGTTATCCAGTATGTTGTGCCGACCCCGACTCCGCCTCTTACGATTTCAAATGTTCGGTGGGGAATGATTAACGCTTCTTCCGCGTCTGCGCAGGTCAGTTTTGATTTTCAGGATGTGAATACGCTTGCTCCGGGAGTGTGGAATGCGCTGGTGTTTTATGTGAGTTCAACGGCGCCGGATAAGGGAAACGCGATTGGAGGGTTTAACACTTTGTTAAACGATGGATTGTCAAAACTTTCCATTTCTTATTATGGAGCCTGCCAGGGGACGGAGATTTCCAACACGCCTTCTTTGGGCGGAAGCATTTGCGGGTCGGGTTTTCGGAATTATTACAGTCCACTTGACGGGAGCTATCCTTCTTCGGGGAGGGTAACCTTTACTGTAAGAGGGAGCTATTCTTCAACGGATTACATCACTATTCTTTTTCTGAAATATGAGAGCAATGATATGTTTAGCCAGTACGCGCGGTATGTCGTGCCGGTGTATTTTACTTCCGCGCCGTAGGGTGGGGTAGTAATGGTGAAGAGTTTGTGTGATGATGTGAATTTGGTATATTTGGAAGCCGAACTCCCAAATATTGAGTATGTTTACATGTCGGACATGTAAACATTGGTAAATGTTTTAGTTGTATTTAACCTTGGAGGTGGTTTGCAGAAAGACGCTTGAAAGAGGCGTTTTTGTTTTGTTTCTGATGACCGATGCGAACATATTCTAATCTTTTGACGTCAGACGTCCAAAGATTGATGCGTGGGCGGTTTGGTTGCGTCGGCGCTCTAAGGTTAAATTGTTCAATGTAACTTTCTAAACTTTGTTCGTCTTTGTGGTTTTGTTTTAAGGCTTGATGAACGCCCATAGTTTCTTATTGAAACTGACTTACGCGCAGTTGTTGATTTTTTATGGATTTTTGATAGAGTATGGTTATGATTACTATTACTCTTTTGGAACACACATCAAAAGGAGGACCGCTTGTTGCTATTCCGCAAAAAGAATATGAGGAGTTACTTCGTTTGAAGGAGCGTTTTCTTTGGGAAGAGGAGGATACCGATGAGGCGGTTCGCGTATTTCGTGCTGAAAAGAAACAAGGGATACTGAAAACAGCGCGGAGCTTTAAGAGTATTGTCGGCAAGTAATTTTTATGGCAACCGCGCGTCCAATTGCGGAAGTTCGGTATACTTCAAAGTTTGAGAAGGCATTGCGAAATATGCCTTTTTTTGTTCAGAGAGCTTTTATGGAAAAAGAGCGTTTTCTTCGAGAGAACGTGTTTCATCCGCTTTTGAATACGCATAAATTAGGCGGTAAATACAAAATGTTTTGGGCTTTTACCGTTGTTGGCCAGCATAGAGTGATGTTTTTCTTTCTGCGGGATCACATTGTCGTGCTTGTAAACATTGGGACACACTCTATTTATAAATAAGCGATGTGTGAAGAAATAAGCCACGCAACTTCAATTTTGCGCGGTTAAAAAGTTTAGAAAAGAAACTTAAAACACGTCTTTAGTCTTGATATGAAACTTAGTTATCCACACACCTTGATTTTTTTGGCTTGATGTGGTAGCATTATGAACAGATAAGGGGACTGCTCTTTGAAAAAGAAACTAAATTGAGTTGAAAAGTTTAGAAAAGGAACCGCTCCGAAACTACGAATCATCCGAATCTACAAATTTCTACGAATTTGGACGGGCGTAGTGGGGTTGACCCCGCACCACTTTTACTTAGATTATCTTGAGGTGTTTTAAGTAGAAGTGGCGCGGGGTTGAGATTGACTTGATCCCAACGGTTTGTCCCCAAGGTGAGGGACACGGAGGAACGGCTATGAAAGTTACTCGACGTTTCGTGTTCGTTGCGTTGTTTGTGTTCGTCGGCGTCCTTCTCCTCGCCTCCAGTGTTTGGGGGTGGGAGGCTGTGTACACGGAGACCTCGGTGGTTTCCGGAAACGTCGTAGAGCGCGTTCTCCTCCTCACGGAGGAGGGTGCCGTCCGGTCCCTTGGAGAAGGGACTCTTGCCTCCTGGACTCCGGAGGGCGAAATCGTTTTTGTTCGCGATGGAGAGATCCACATCGCGAACAAGGATGGTAGAATTCGTTCTCTGGGGATCGTCGGGTCCTTTCCCACGGTCTCAAGGAATTACATGACCTTTAACCTTCAACGGGGAAATCGGACGTTCACGTCCGTCGTTCCTCGTGTTGGGGGTGAGCTAACGCTTCTCGCGTTCGGGGCGGGTTATCCGGCAATTAGTCCGGATGAGCGCTTCGTTGTTTTCCATGACGGAGCAACCGGATTAGTGGTTTCTCCGATTGAAGGCGGCGGTGTTCAGTTTCTCGTTCGGGGGGAGGCGCCGATGTTTCTCCCAGATGGGCGACTCGTTTTTGTGGACGATTTCGCCCAGGTTCCTGAGGTTCGAATCTTCGATCTCGAAACTCTGGTGTCTACTCTTCTCGTCAGTAACGGATATCCGCTGTCCGTTACTGAAAACTCCTTGGTCGTGTACGCGGCGATTAGCCGGAAGGAGGTTCGAGCTGTTCGGTCCGATGGTACGATGGACCGACGTCTGGAGGGTGCGCCGCGTAATGGCACCTTTCGAATTTTTGGTGCTGTCGAGGATTCGCGCGCCGTCGAACCGCGCGGAAAGGTCGCTACTACATGGGCCAACCTGAAGCGGTAGCCTTCCTCTTTTTTCTTCTTTACTTTCAACTCACGCGCGTGGCTCCTCGCCAGCGCGCAACATTCAAAAGAGACGGAACCTTCGGGTCTCCGTCTCTTTGCACGTCTGGGAGGCAACGAATAAAGAATCTAGAAGCTAGAAAATAGAAGCTAGAATCTAGAAGCTAGAATCTAGAATGTGAAGGGAGCCCTTCGACCCCGAAGAGCTTTGCTTCGGGGCAGGCGAGTTCACGGAATAATTTGGATAATTTAATATTAGGGAGGTCGGATGTCCTCTTGCGCTTCGCGCAAGTTCTGCGAGGCCGTAATATTGGGGACATCCGACCTCCCAAACACGTTTTATTTTTTGAATATGATATAATGTCTATAAGAATCTAGAAGCTAGAAAATAGAATCTAGAAGCTAGAAAATAGAATCTAGAAGCTAGAAAATAGAAGCTAGAATATGAAGGTAACTCTTCGGCTTCGTTCATGGAATAAAATTTATGAAAGGGAAAATTTTTAAGAATCCATTTTTTTGTTTGAGCATACTTCTTTTTGGCGTGCTTGTGTTTCAGGTTGCTGGAATTGTGAGGGGGGAGGGGATTTGGCAGGGACCGACGGAGGATCCGCCCGGCGGACAGCCGGCGGCGCCGTTGGATACGAGTTCGTTTCCGCAAATTAAGCAGTCGAACACTGACCCCACTAAAATAGATTTAACTATTGATGATTTGTTGATTACGGGGAGGTTTGACGTGAAGGGTCGGTTGTACGTTGGTTCGGTTGTAAATGATGGTGTAGTAATAGAAAACACAGATCCGATGATTAAATTTGGTCCAGACGGTGTGGGTGGTGCGGTTATTCGTTTTAATCGTGCTTCTAATAAACTGGAGGCGCGACATTCTTTTTTAAGCGATGTTGGTGGTGACTGGTTTGACATTGGAAGCGGGGGAGGGATAGGGGGTGTTGTGGGGCAGGATTGGGTTTTGAAGTATGATGGAACTAGAGGAAGTTTATTTCCTGGTATAGTTTTTCGGGATGATACCGCAGGAAAGAATATGTGGAAGATTGGTGTTAATCCTCGCGCTTATAGTCGGGATGAAGGAGTTTATGCCAATGCTTGGTATTTGGAACAGGTGAATTCAATTACCGGAGTTCCTGTTTCTAGTAATCCTCGTTTGGTTGTTAGAGATACCGGTGAAGTGATTATTTCTCGTTTGCTTTCAATTCGCAAGGGATCACCAGGGATTGATAATGGCCTTCAACTTCTTGGAGAAGGACTTAGTTTCGCAAAAATATGGTTGAATGACAATAAGTTGTATTTCGCAGTGAATAACACAAGCAAAGCGATGATTTTGGATGAGGATGGAAAACGAGCGTGCCCCACTGGTTATGTGAAGGCGGGGAGCGTGTGTGTTATGGCTAATCGCATTGATGACATCGGGACAGCTACGGGCAGAGCGAGCGAGTTACCAGCTTTTTATGCGGCGAATGATTATTGTGCTGACAAGGGCGCGCGCCTTTGTTCTTATGGGGAGTGGTTGTATGCATGTCAGACGCGAGAGACTAGTGGCGCTAATTTTGGCTCTGGCGTTTGGGAGTGGACAGACGATCTTGCGGATGGCAATAATGCCATCCGCGGAAAGCTGATGGGAAGTTCGTGTGCTGGTGGCGGGGGTGGTAGTAGAGTTGAAGCAAAATCATTAGGAGCAACTGGCGGGTTTCGGTGTTGTATAGCGAGATAAGATGTAGTCCTTCGATTTTGCTATGCTTCACTTGGGAACTAAGAGTAGCAATATTGAGAGGGTTAGTTGATGGGTGTATATGAAAAAGAAAACTTTCTATTCGTTGGTGTCTGCTCTTCTTGTTTTTATGTTTGCTTTTTCCGCGAGCGCGCATATTAGGTGGAGGCCTCATCCGCCTCATCCGCCTTATGAGGAGGCCACACAATCTAAAGATCTACCGGTCTCAACTCCCGAGACGGTTGATTATTCAAAGCTTCCTTTTGTTTTTACTCCCTCTTCCGATACTTCTAGAGGAGTTGAAAAGACGGTTTGTCAGGGAGATCACGAATCCTCCCCGCCTAATTATTTTGAGGTTGCTTTGATTATGGAGAATGCCACTGGCAGCATGGAACTGGTTGGGTCTCCGGATTTACATCTTAGTATGATAGTTACCGACCCCTCCAAGTTTGGAGATTCGCGGGATTATGTTTTAGAAACTTTTCGAGAGGAAAAAAGCGGCGGTGTTAATTTAGTCGCGGTGGGAGGAGGATCCGGAGGTGATTTATATTGCGAACCAATTAATATTTTTTCGGCGGCTGTTGAGAAGGTGTGGTATGTTCCGACTACTTTGGACTCCGCTACCACAGAAGGTGTTTCGGGGCTGAGCTTTACAAACCGCAATATGCGATGGGGGGAGGAAGGGTCTGATATATATGGAACCTCCTATAATTATACGGGCCCATTGTTTCAAAGAGAACGAAGCAGGAAGGCGAATTCTGTTGACCTTATCCCTACTCTTTCTAGTAAATTAAAAAAAGGAGTATATCGACTTGATTATAAATTTGAGGCCGTTGGATATGGTTCTGATAAAAGGAGGGATACGGAGATACGCTATCTTTATTTGTATTTGCTTGTAAATCCAAATAGGAAGCCTGCCGATGGAGACAAGTTTCGTAAAGATATTGATGTGGTAATTAGTAAGTACGATACAGCCCCCGCGGTTTCAGAAAATCCTTCCTCGGTTGGGTCTAAGCTTTTTAGTTTTTCCGGAGATACATCTTTTCCCTTAGCCTATAGTACTGCTGATGTTTTTGGTCCCTCTTGCCCCATTGATATCAACGGAGACGGGGCGGTGGATATTGTGGACTTGGTGATGGTGGGGCGGAGATTTGGGGAGATGGGGACCTTCCCCCGATGGGTTTCGGAGGACGTGAACGGAGACGGGAAGGTGGATATCATTGACTTGGTTTTGGTCGCGAGGGAGTTTGGGAACTCGTGCGTGGCGGGCGCGGGCGGTTCGCGTGTTTCACAATATGGGGATGTCGGACATCCTACGGATGACCGACATCCAACGCCGGGGTTTGCTTCCATACTGAAAAGTATTTTTTGGGTGGGGGTACGGTAAGTTAGGACGAGTTGAAAGTTACGACAGAAGGTCAAGGAAATAGAATCCAAACATATGGGACTTTCAGAAGAGGACAAAAAAGACATCAAAGAAATTGTTTCAGGGGTTTTTGACGTAAAGTTTGATGAAAAGCTTGATTCGGCTTTTGACCGGAAACTTGAGCCGTTCGCGCGGATGGTTCAAAGTGGATTTACGGAAGTTCAAGGCGGGCTTGCGGAAGTTAGAAAAGACTTGATTCGCATAGAAGAGCGAGTTATTAAAATTGAGGATGGTTTTATTAATTTTCGTGAGCGGGATGATTTGATTGAAAGAAGAATAGACGAGCTTGACGAACATTTAGTTGTGGTAGAGAAGAGGGCGATGGTACGGTAGAATTAACTTTGCTTTAGGAAGTAACTGGACGGGCTTCGCTTGAGGACAACGAATCTAGAAGCTAGAAAATAGAAGCTAGAATGTGAAGGGAGCCCTTCGACCCCGAAGAGCTTTGCTTCGGGGCAGGCGAGTTCACGGAATAATTTGGATAATTTAATATTAGGGAGGTCGGATGTCCTCTTGCGCTTCGCGCAAGCTCTGCGAGGCCGCAATATTAGGGACATCCGACCTCCTCCGCTTTGTTTTTAATGTTGGGGACATCGGGTGTCCTATGACTTTTAAGACTCAGGATAAAGGATTCAGGATTTACGGCCTCAATACGTGGAAGTCCGACATCCGATTGCGTTCGCGCAATTTTTGACTTTCAATATTGGGGATGTCGGACTTCTTGACCGACTGACGATTAGGACATCCGACCTCCTTCTCATTCCTTATTTTTGGTATACTTCTAGTGATGAAGAAGTTTGTTTTTGTTTTTCTCTTTCTTCCTTTTTTTGTGTTCGCGCAGAGCGGGACGAATACGCTTAGTTTTTATACGCTTTCCGGGAAGACCTCTCTTGGAACGAAGACGCGTCCCGGAATTGTAGCTCTTTCTCCCGACTTGCTGGAGAAGCATCCGCTTGGAAGCTGTGTGAAGGTTGTTGTTCCAGGCAAGGACGAGAAGGTGCTTCGCGTGGAAGACAGAACCGCGAAGGAGAGGACGGACAGAACAACCGGAAGGAAGATTTCCATTCAGAAGCGAATTGATGTGTGGACGCCTCGCGGGACTGTGCCGTCGGAGGGGGTGTTTCGGAACGTTCATATTGAAACTGCGGCGTGTCCGAGCGATTCGGAAAGAGGTGGAGAAGGTGAGAGTTCGCACGACGCTTCAGGAGGAGACGGCGTGTTTTTTCAGGCTTCAAAAGGTTCGCTTGATTTTCACTCTTGTCCCTTTGCCGATATCAATGGGGACGGGCGGATAGATATTGTGGATTTGGTTTTGGTTGGAAGGGTTTTTGGCGAAAGCAATCTTTTGGATAGCGATATAAACCGGGCTGATGTGAATCGGGACGCGGTTGTTGATATTTTGGACCTTGTGTTGATTGCGCAGAGATTTGGAGAGAGGTGTTAGAGAGAAAGTTGAAAGTTGAAAGTTGCGACGAGTTGAAAGTTGAAAGTTGCGACGAGTTGGTCAGTTTGTAAGTTATGACAGGGGACATCCGATATCCTGCGAGTGATAATCTCTAATCTCTAAACAATCTCAAAACCCAAATGTTTAAAAATCCGCGCCGTTCCTACGAGTGAGACGACTTTAATGTTTGGAGGTCGGATGTTCTATGACTTTTAAGACTTAGGATAAAGGATTCAGGATTTACGGCCTCAATACGTGGAAGTCCGACATCCGATTGCGTTCGCGCAATTTTTGACTTTCAATATTGGGGATGTCGGACCTCTTGACTGACTGACGATTAGGACATCCGACCTCCTCCTCATTCCTTATTTTTGGTATACTTCTAGTGATGATGTTTCGTTTTATTCGGAGGGGAATTTTTCTTGTCAGTTTCTTTTTAGTTTCCGGCGCCTTTGCCGGTACTTTGCCCACGCCATCGGATTTGCGGATTGATTCCGTCAATTCTTCCGCGTGCCAGACTCAACTTCGGTGGGATTGGGAGGGAGAGGGAAATTCCAAAACCATTTTTAAAATTTGGCGAGACGGAGGGCTTCGGGGTAGCGCGCCAAGCCTTGGAGATTTTATGTATCTGGATAATTCCGTAAAACCCGGAATTGAATATCCATATAAAGTGAACGCGCTTAATAGCAGTGCGGGCGGGGCAGAATCTCTTTACACAGATATCCTTACTCGATTCGCGCCCAGCATTTTAATTCCTTCGGTTCCGCTCCGTTTTACGGCGAAGTGGGTCGTGCCCGCCGAGGACGAGGCGTTCTCACAGCATATTCTTACGTGGGACGGCACAGAGCCGAATGAGTATGGAGGGTATGAGGTGTGGCAATCGGATGATGGAGGAGCGTTATGGAAACTTGCGGATAGAATATCACTAAAGAGTTTGGTTTCGGCGAAGGAATATTTGAGTCTGCCCGTTGCTGATAACACAAAGTTGTACGTGTATAAGATACGAGCTTTTAATAGCGACAGATTTTGCGATGTGAGTTTGGCGGACGAGGTCGCGTATTCCGAGTTTACTTCTCCTTTGTTTCTTGCCCCCATTCCTGTCGCGCCCAGTAGTTTGAGCGCGAGCATTGAGGAGGTATTGCCTGACCAGGTGTCGGTTAGGGTTTCGTGGAAACACAGGGCGGATTTTGACGGTATGTTTGAGGTGTACGCGGGTGATTTGCCGGACGCGGTTGGAGGGGGGGGAATTAAAATGACGGGAGACGCTTCCATATTTTCAAGAAGCGAAGATATGTTTTCGCATGTGTTTTCTCTTAAACCTCACACTACATACGCTTTCAAGGTTCAGGCTTTGCGGACGCGGGATGGCGAGACGTTGAGGTCGGAATTTAGCAAGGTGGTTTCTATTGAGACCGGTTTGGGAAAGCCGAGCAATGTTAAGTCAACGATCGCGGGATTTTTAGGCGAGAAGGCGCGCGTGAGCCTTCAATGGACTGACAATTCTTTATACGAGGAGGGGTTTGAGGTGGTTCGCGGAGAAGATTTTTCTGGTCTGTTTGTGTCCGTTTGTTCTGTTGGAGCGAACGCGCAAGCTTGCGTTGATTCCGATGTTCCTCCCGGAGGGACATATTATTACAAGGTTCGCGCGAAGAAGGACGCGGGGTTTTCCGATTTTTCGGATACGAGTTCTGTTGATACGGATGTTTCTCCGATTCGGGGATGGGCTTGGGCAAACGCGGGTTCTTTGGAGGGGAACGCGCTTGGCGTCGGATGGATTTCTTTGAGTTCCGATAATGATACCGATTCGTCGCATCCGTATGGAGTGTTTGTGAGCAACAAGCCGGGCGGGAGGCTTTCGGGGTACGCGTGGAGCGGTATTAGGTGTCCTCCTTCACGTTCCGGTTCGTGCGGATATGGCTGGCTTTCGTTTAACACCAGCGACCTTTCGGGATGTCCGTTGGGAAGCTGTACAGCATCGCTTGACAAGGCGAGCGGAAGGCTTAGCGGGTGGGCGAAATTTTTGGCTGCCGACCCGAAGAATGGCATTTGGACCGGATGGGTTAGTTTGCGGACGCAGGGAGGAGCGGATGATAAGGCGTATGGAGTTTGCTTTGGGAGCTCAACTACTCCTACGGGAGAGACGTGTGTCGGGAACGGGGATAAAAAGTTTGAATCAATGGATATGTTGAGCGGTTTCGCGTGGGGGTCGGATGTTGGAGGATGGATTCAGTTTACTGGAGGAGGCGATTCTTCTGACGATGGAACAACGGATGGATGCCTTGTTTCCAGTGTTTCAATTTTTCCATCGGGCGCGTATTTGAAATTTGGAGAGAGCGCTTCGTTTGCCGTTTCTATTCTTGGCGTGGCTGGATGTCTCCCGGAGAATCGCGTCGTTACGTGGGAGATTGTTGAGGGGGCGGAATACGGAACGATTGACGCGAGCGGTAAGTATATCGCGCCTCTCGCGTTGCCTTCCGGAAAAACGTTGCCCCTCTCCGTTACGATTCGGGCGCGGAGCGTTTCCAACCCGGATATTTTTGGCACTGCTCTTGCGCAAGTTTCTGATGTTAGCTTGCTGGTCCGCGCGCAGTGTAATCTTTCCACTCCTTCTACACCTAAGATTGAGGTTGGATGGAACGGCGCTCCTTCTTTGTCTCACAAGATTGAGATTTTGCGTTCTACGCCGAAGGATGATTCATTTGGAGTTATAAGAACTCTTGACAGTCTCTTGAAATCGTCTGGGACGTTTGTTGATTCGCCCGTGGTTTTGCGGACGCCGTACTATTACCGGGTAAAAGCTACTTATAAGAATGCTGATGACGTTGCGCAGACTCGTGAATCTAATTCGGCGATGGCGCGCTGTGAAAATTTAAATAAGGAACCCTCAAATGTTCAGGTTTTCGCGCACGATGATTCGGCGCTTTATGTAAACTGGAAGGATAATGACTCTCGGGAAGGGCATACGTTTACCATTGAACGGATTCGGGTAACTCCGAAGACGCCCGAACCTGTTCTCCCTCCGCCCTCTAGCTTATCCACGCAGAAAGGGGTTGTTTCCATTACCGATTCCTCCGTGGAACTTATATGGAAGAACGCGACGACATGGATTCCGTATAATCATAAGATAGAACAGAGCACGCAGGCGGGCGCGACTGATCGTTTTAAGGCTTCAGGCGATATTACTTTGAAGGTGTTTGGTCCTGATGATTTTTTGATGCGTAACCCTTCCAGCGAGCCATCGGTTTCGGTAAAAGAATTTCGGTATGCCGTAGGCTCTCTTGAGGAAGCGACTACTTATTATTTTAGACTTTCTTCCTGTTCGCAGATTCCTTTGACCGAATTAGGAGGTGTTACTAAGTATCGCGGGAAGGTGATAAGTGGAAACAGGTCGGGTCGTCCCGACCCGGCGTGTAGCGCCCTACCCTCCGCGTCTTTCGGTTCCTTTCCTCCTAATGTTATTAGCACGACTACGCTTTTAAAAACTCCTCTTGATTTTACGGCTACTGCTATTTCAAGTTCTAGAATTCGGTTGAGTTGGAATGACCAATCAAGGAAGGAGGAGGGATTTGAGATTTATCGGGACGGCGCGCTTGTAAAAACTCTTTCCACCTCCGATATGGCGGGGACGCCTGCTGTGTCGTATGAAGACGACGGACTGGTTCCGCATACGAGGCATACATATTTGGTGAGAGCGTATAAGGTTTTTGGAAGTGGACAGATTTATTCAAAATTTACCGAAGAGAGAAGCGCGACGACGCATTTTGTGGTCAGAACCTCTACTTCGGGAAGCGGTTCGGGGAGCATTACAAGTAGTCCGGCGGGGGGTAGTTGCGGAGTTTCCTGCAGTGAGTTTCCTGATGGAACAAGTGTGGCGTTTAGCGCCAGCGCTTCGGCAGGGTCAAGGTTTGATGGATGGAGCGGGGATTGTAGCGGAACCCTGTCGTGTAGCGCAAGTGGGAACAAGACTATCGTTGCTTCTTTTAGTCCGAGCCTTAAGATGGTTACCGTTACGATTGGCGGGGAGGGGACCGGCAGTGTTTCGGGAGGAGGCCTTATGTGTTCAAAAGATACTGTTTTGGAGAAGATTTGCAGTGTTGCTATGGAACCCGGAGAGAAGACGCTTACGCTTTCTTTGACGGGTGGTTCAGTTGTTGAGGCAGGTGCGTGGGATGGATGCTCATCGGGAACCTTTACTTCTTGCACATTTACTCTTAGTGATATTGCAAAGTCTATTAGTGTCAGTATTGACCCTCCCGTTGGCGGAGCTATTCCAAAGAGAGAGCAATTTGCCAGTGTTTTTGGCGCGAGTTCTTTGTTGAGTGAGTTTGGAGAGAGAGCGCTTGCGGAGGTGTTTCAGTTGGGCGCTTTTGTTCGCGCGTTTGCGACTCCGCTTTTTGAGACGCCCAATGTTCGGAATATGGAGATTGCGCGCGTTGGACGGACTCAATGTTTGGGATGTCCGACATCCAGCGGGATGGCAGACATCCCGCGCCCGACGCCTTTTATTCCCTACGCGGGTCTTTCCGAGATTGTGTCGGGCTTGAAGGAGAGGGCGCGCGCGATTTTTACAGGATTTGTTTCGCCTTCTTTGGCGGGGTCATCCGTTGTTTATGAGGAGTATTTTGTTGAGGCAAAGAGCGGTCTTTCCGTTGCCGCGTATGAAGACAGGGGGCCTGACCGCGTTTCCGGAGCGCCCGAGCTTGATTTGGATACCGTTTATTTGTATCGCGTAAAATCTTGTGTCGGGATGGATTGCAGTGACTGGTCGGAGGAGACGGTTGGAAAGACGCTTCGGGAGATAAAGACTTCGGAACTGAACCCGCGTCCGATTTGTACCCGAAATAGTTTTTGCAATTATAAGATTACGAAGAATGTTTCCTTGCCTGACGAGAAGGGAGTTTTGGAGGAATCCGAACAGCAGTGCAGAGTGAACGCGGACTGCGCGAATGTTGGAAGGTTTGATCAATCTTTTGAAGAA
>Ga0155782_113_pt4 | contig 27938 bp, 27 predicted proteins | sample RifCSPlowO2_01_FD_107436 | JGI IMG/M metagenome (GOLD analysis project Ga0155782, IMG submission 107436) | Candidatus Jorgensenbacteria bacterium RIFCSPLOWO2_01_FULL_45_25b | reverse complement strand
GTATTTCCCGAATAAGCATGCGTGAATCCGCCGGATCCTTTTTTCTTGCCTCTTGAATGGATTCCAGAAGAAATGACGTAAGCTCCTCAAATCCGGGATTCGTGAATATCTCCGGCTGAAAACTATATTCATGGTCAACCATATGCGCCCTAAGGTCATGCTGGGCGAAGTTGTATGGACGAAATCCCTTCTCTAAAAGCCTCAACACTTCCTCCTGATTTGGTGTCTTCTTCGCGGCTTCCACGCGCTGTATTTGAAGAAAGGGAGTTATATTCCACGCGTAGATTGCGTATACGGCAAGCACAGATGCCCCCGCCGCGAGTCCCCTTTTTACGAGATCGTAACTCATTAACGAGTTACGATCTCGTAATACTTCGGCTTCTCTTGAGGCGATCAGGAATCCCGCAAAAATTATAAGATAAAGATATGAGAGAGGCTGGTCAAAGAGAAAGAGGTTTTGAATGATATACGCGACAAGACCCCATAGTATATATGGCTTTCCTTTTTCAAGCAGTTCGTTTTTTCTTCGTCCTATCGCAAACCACACAATCGCTCCCATAAGACTTAGGTAAATTATGAGACCAAGAAGTCCCTGCGTTACCGCGATATCTATCAGATTGTTATGAGAACGGTCAAACCATGTTTCTCCTCCCTTATCAAGCCGTGGATTAAAGTGCTTTGTAAACGCGGGGAGATTGTTTTCCTGCCCCCACCCAAGTATTGGCCGTTCTTTCCATGCCTCGTAGCTCATCTTCCATATAATGAGGCGAGTTTCCGCCGAGGTTCCTTTAATTCCTCTTGATAGAATGGAAGAAACACGCTCCACGTTTGGAATAATCTTCCACGCGGGCGCTTCTTTTGTTGCCACAAACAATAGGGTTCCCGCGCCAAGAAGGAAAAGTATCGCTCCCGCGGCGAGCGCTTTTCTTTTTTCATTTTTTTCTTTTTTTCTTATATTTACTCCAAACACGTACCCTAATGCCACGACTCCTCCGATTCCAATGCCCAACATTGCTCCGCGCGTGCCTGTCATGAATATGACTGCGATAGCCGACACCATACTTCCAACGGCAATATATTCCCATATTTTGCTTCCTGTTTTTTTGGCGCGCAGGCGAACAAGAGAAGCTAGTATAAGAAGAAAGACGAGGTGTGTCGCAAAAAATGCCGCGTTTCCTACGAGAGAGATGGCTCTCTCGGAAGGTGCGATGCGGAAGGGTGGAAAGTAGGTTACTTCAAAGTACTGAAGGGCTCCGTATCCCATAAGAACAAATCCTATAAGAAGAGAGAGCCGAAACATTTTAAACCAGTCGTCTTTTTTCCACACAATAAGTATGAGGAAAAAGAAGGCAATGTAATGAAACCATGTTATGAGCCCCTCTCCCCGCTCCAGATTTCCCCACACTGCCCGATAGGGAGAGAAGGCTCCGACCGCGCTTACAATAAGCGAAAGCGTGTATGCTCCGAGGAGAATAACGATAGGGTGGCGCCACGGAAACTCAATTTTCCCTCCCCGCAATATATGAATACAGAAAAAAAGTACGGCAAGTTCAATCACAATTCTCATATAGAAGAGCTTCCACACGATTGTTCCGAATGGAAGGTTTAATGTGATGAGAGGCGTAAGAGCGACAGCGAAAAGAAGGTATTTTGTTATACGAAGCATAATAATTTCTAATTACTAATATCTAATTTCTAATCAAACTCCAAATTTCAATAGCTAAAGATTCTTGTTAGAAATTAGTAATTAGTAATTTCTGTATCTCCCCATTATAAGCGTCTGTTGCTCTAAAAAACAATCCCTTTCCCGTAATTTACGGTTTTATAAACGCGAAAACCCAAAACCCCCGCCATAGCGGGGGCTTTTAGGTTTTGCCTTGCGACTTTTACTTCAATACAGAATTTCAGCGTTAGTTGGAGACGGTCTTTTGGTCGGACGGCAAGGTCTTTACGTAGCGTCCATTGTTCCAGTCGTACGTGCTCTCGGAGTGCGATGTCGCCGAGTTGTCTGACCAGATGAAGGACGGTTCGTGGTCTGCTGTCGCTACATCAGCCCCACCAACTATACCTTCTACGCCGCTCCATCCCGACGCGGCCGCATTATCCGTCTCCTGGAGGTGAAGTTGGAAGGTTCCATACGCTCCACCAACCGTTGAGACCAGGTTCACGAAGCTCAAAGATACCTCGTAATCCCTATACGCTCCCGCGGCAATTGTTTCTGCAGAGTTCAGGATAAGCGAAACGTATCCCGTTGAGCCGCCAACAATCGTGTTCTGACTGCTTGAGGCGGTTCCCGGAGAGCTGTACGCGGAAACGATATTCAAGTTGCCGTTCGTTACTGTAAGCTCCTTGATCTTTACGTTTCCGGTTGTGCTTGGAGCCGCGTCAACCGCGGACATCGTTGCTCCGGTCATGGAAACCTTAAGAGATATCTTCTTCCATGAGACATCTTCCTTCGCGTCTGCCGCTATACGGAATCTTAAGACCGGGGTTTCTCCCGAGCCAAGCTTGTTGCCCGGCTGGGTCGGCAAGGTGATGGTCGGTTTTGTCTTGTAGACAATCTTCTCATTACCAATTGCCGCGGTGATAGCCAAGTCTTTCGCTGTCGCGCCTTGAGATTCAAAGCCCGCCGCTGTAATGCTTGCGTAGACAGAGGCCGCAGTATCGGCTCCAGCCGCAATGGTGCTCAAGACACCTTTTAAGACTAGGGTCTTACTTAGGTCTTTCGGAATTTTCCAACCCAAGCCATCCACGAAGACTACACCTGATGAGGCGCCAGAGGCGGTGACTGGGTAGCCTGCCGCGTTTCCAATCTGGGTTGTCCCATCATAGAGCTTTACGGTCGGAACTTCGTCTGTCGCGTTTGACGAAGTCGCGGTCGCCGAAGAGGATGAGACGATCAAGATTTGCATCTTATTTACGGTCATCTCCTCATTCGTCGCGCTGAATTTGAACTTACCCAAGACCGATTCCGTGCCCGCGAGGATAATTCCCGCCTCGGACTCGGAGTCGTTAGGCGCTACCACAACTGTTACATCTCCCACATCCGTTATGGTGATTGCCTTTGAGTTGTCGGAGTTTGCCGCGATACCCGCGACTGTTGCGGTGTTTCCGTCTATATCCGTTGCCGTGACATAGGTGGAGTTCGCGCCAAGAAGAGAAATTGTGTAGATATCGGTCGCAGTCGCGCCCGAGTCAAGGGAACCCTTAACTACCAATGTCTTTGTCTCACCACTCTTGATTGTGAGGCCCAGATTGCTGAACGTCACCGAGGAGTCGGTCGCGAGAGACTTAACGTCTGATACGCGAGTGTCTCCGTCATAGAGAGCGATGCTATAGATTTCTCCCTGCCCAAGCGATCCTGTTGTCGCGGTGGAGGTTACTTTCAAGCTGGTGAGCTTGACGTCGCCACCAGTCGCCCGGAAGCTGAAACCAACAAACGAAACGTTTTGCGTACCTCGGACATACGTCTGCGAAGACGGTGTTGAGGCAAGCTGAATCGTTATGGTTGGAGCCTGGGTAGTTTGCGTATTTCCGCTTACAGTCGCGCTCGGAACTATGTCGGTGAGCGCGACATTCGTGTTGTTATCAAGATTCTTGATATCGCCGGCAACGAAGGCGAGAAGAGAAACCAAAATGGTATCTCCCGCGTCGTTGTCCGCGTCAACATCAACCGTTACCTTGTACCTCTTTGACTCGCCCGCGTTTAGGGTAAGCGTGTCGGTATAGGTTACGTCGGATGATGTCGTTACATCCGTCGCGCTTGTCAGGACGGCGTTCTTTTCCGCGTCCCAAACCTTCATATCCATGAAGCCTTCCGCTGAACCATCCATACCTGTTGTCGTCGCGTGGAAGCGAAGATTTTTAATCTCAATATTGTTCTGGGAAGCAAGTGTGAAGTCATACACCGTTATATCCTGTCCGCGAAGAGAAAGGTCTCCCGATATTGGGCCATTAAAGGTAATGGTTACGCTTCCTCCCTGAACAGTGAGGGTGTCGGCTTCGGAATCCCCATCAAGTGCTCCGATTGTCGGCAGGACGGGGTATCCGTAGTTCTTTCCAACGGCATAGATATCCGCCGCGCTGTCAAAGCGAATGATGATTGTGTCGCTTGATCGAGTCTTTCCGCTGATATCGCCGTAGACCTTAAAGGTTCTTTGCTGACCCTTTTCAATCTTGTATGGCGTGTCAAGCGTAAAGGTAATCAAGTCTTTCGCTCCGATTGAGGCCGCCTTTCCGACCACCACATCGTTTACCTTCAAAACAAAGTTTGAGAGGTTGTCGTTTGAGATGGTTCCGGTTTCGGTAACCGCAATTCTTCGAAGTTCAACATCTTCCGTTGAGGAAGCTGTCAGGATAATTTCCTGCAAGAGAGCCTCTTTCTGCCCAATGCGAGGATTCGCAGGTCCCGCGCCCGAGGTCGGATCAAGTCCTCCCACGGTCTGACCCGCGATTTCAAGCGTGTTGCCCATAAGCGTTCCAGTCGGTGTCGGAGTTCCGGTCGCGGAAGCAAGCTTAAAGCTGTTTCTGTTTCCAGTCGTCGCGCCTCCTGCGACATCGGCAATAAGCGTAAAGCTCCTTGCGGACTTATCCACTTTGATGCCGAGGTTTAAGAAGGTTACCTCGTGGGTTGTTGAATTTAACGTGCGTCCGCTTGTGAGACGAGTTGCTCCCTCATAGAGATAGATACCTCCCGAGGTGAAGTCGCCAGTCGCGCCGATTCCATCCCGTTTGAACACGAGAGAATCCACGGTTCCGGTTCCCGCAACTGTGAATTTCAGGAAAGTGACGCCACTTGCTCCTTTCGGAATTGCCTGTCCCGCCGGATTATCCGACGCGGGAGCGATGGCGATTCCTTCTCCCGGAACAATTACTCCCGGCACTGTTGTCGGGGTTGTTCCCGGAAGTGTGACTACTGGGCTGACAGCGGATCCGACGGCTGTTCGGGTTTTTGGTCCGAAGTATCCTACCGCAGGGCTTATTCCCTTTGCCGCCTGCCATGCCGCCAAAGCCTTTCTGGTTGCCGGACCGAAGTATTCGGTCTCGTTCCCTGGGGAACCGGCTCCAGTTTCAGCAACCTTGTTTCCATTGGCATTCAAGGTTTGCTGGAGACATTTTACGTCAGCACCTTTGGAACCCGCGGTGAGGTCGCGAGTGAAGTTGCATGAGCTTGATGCTCCAGTTGTTACCGCGCCCCCTCCAGAAATCTGGACCTGAAGAGCGGTGATCTGTAATAAAAGTTGCGCAATTTGCGCCTGCAGTTCTTCTATCGTTGCCGCAGAAGCTGTCGGCACAATTGCCGCCACACCGGAAATCCAGATCGCTGTAGTGAGCGAGAGGCCAACCGATGCGACTTTTCTTGTTAACTTACTCATTTTCTTGTTTATATTTGCGATATGCGCAAATTTGCTATCAATACGACGTGTATTTTATGGCAATATGCGTGTTATCGCTTGTTATTGACTTTTTTATATGCTTTCGACCTTTGGTTTGATGTTTCGGCTCCCTCTTTTTCTTGGTTTTGAATAACCGAAGTAGAGGGGGTTGGTATCTATAAATAAAATTTCTAATTTCTAATGAATGACGGTCTAAAAAAAGGGCTCGCTTTGAGCGAGGCTTACAATAACAAAATAACAAGGGGGGGGGTAATGACAAAATAGAACCCGTCACTACCCAGGACTTATTATCATGCTTTATTGCTTAGCCTCACACTAAGCTCGGTCGGCTGACCCGAGACTTCCCTAATATATCACGTTTTTTGGAACAATCAAGTCCTTCTGTTCAGAATCCTTTTCTCTTTCTACCGATGCACTAAGTATAACGAAGTAACAGTGAGGAGTGTTACTGTTTTTTAGGTTTTGTTACAGCTCTTTACTGACGTTGATTGGGTCAATTTTTCTCGCTTTTTCTCGTTATATCTCCCAAGTCGCGGTCGCCAAGATGACTAGGGCGATGAAAGTGAATATTAGAGCCTGTTTTAGTCCCTCCCTAAGGTTTAGCCTTCCTTCTGCGCTTGCCTTTAGCGCTCTTTCCAACGCTACCACAAAAAGAGCAAGAATGCCTCCCCATTGTATGCTTGTTAACGGAAAAAAGTTTAGCATCCATGCTATTTCTGCCGTTATGAAGGCTCCCACGCCTCCAAATATAAGGCTTTGCTTTGGCGAGATATTTTCAAATTCCATAGATTCCCTAATCATCAGCATAATGAAGAGCCAAACTGCGAAATCTCCCACCCATATCCCTTTTGTAGAGCCCATTATCGCTTCCTGTATAACAACTAGCCCCGCGTATATAATCCCCGTGTGCGCTATTCCATATATCAGCCTCTTCCTCACAAATATGAGATTGGAGAGACCAAGAAGGAGATAATATAGGGCTATGAGAAGAATGATGACGGAGCTCCTTCCCCACCCTCCATCGTTTCCGAGAAGCGCGCCAATGATGAGGATAGAGCCCAGCACGGTTATCACAAACGAGCTTTTCACGGTTTTTACAATTGCCTGCGTCTGATACCCCCACCACGAAACCCCGAGAAATAACAAGACCGCCCACCAGGCAAGGTGGGTTTGCCACATAAGGAGAAGCGCCCCTCCGAAAAGAGCGGTTCTATACGCCAACCTCAACTCGATTGGTTCTCCCGTTAATAGAGATAGTAACTTTTTGGCCTTCTTTAACATCTCCGCGAATAAGCTTATCGGCAAGAGAATCCACAATCACCTTTTGAATGAGGCGTTTTATCGGTCTCGCGCCGTATTCGGGGTCAAAGCCGTTCTCCGCCAGATATTTTTTGACCTCATCGCGCACCGTAAGCTCAATTCCTTTTAACTTGAGGCGACTTTCCACCTCCTCAAGTTCCAGCTCAACTATTTTTTCCATATTTGCCTGAGTGAGAGGTTTGAAGATGATTGTCTCATCCAGACGGTTCAAGAATTCAGGCTTGAAGGTTTCTTTTAGAGCTTCCATAACCTTTTCCCTGAACTTCTCCTCCCTTTTTTCGCCGGTTTCTTCTTCATGCACGAAGCCGAGAGAGGACATTTCCCGCAAGTACTCGCCTCCGACGTTTGAGGTCATAATGATGATGGTGTTTCTAAAGTTTACCGTTTTTCCTTTTGCGTCCGTCAGACGCCCGTTATCCAGCACCTGAAGAAGAATGTTAAACACCTCTGGATGAGCTTTTTCAATCTCATCAAAGAGAATCAGGCTGTAGGGACGATGGCGAATAATCTCTGTCAGTTGTCCCCCCTCCTCAAAGCCGATATATCCGGGAGGAGAGCCCACCAAGCGAGAGACGGCGTGGCGCTCCATGTATTCGGACATGTCTATCCGAATCAGTGCCTTCTCATCATTAAACATAAATTCCGCAAGCGCTTTCGCAAGATAGGTTTTTCCAACTCCCGTCGGTCCCAGAAACATAAAGGAAGCAAGTGGTCTTTCACTATCCGCAAGACCGGCGCGCGATCTCCGAATGGCGCTTGAAACGGCCTCAATCGCTTCTTTTTGCCCCACAATTTGTTTTCCTAAATCCTTTTCTATTCTTCCCAGCTTCTTTATCTCCGATTCCAGCATTTTTACAATCGGAATTCCCGTCCAGCTGGAAACAACGGAGGCAATATCCTCCGCGTCCACATACTCTTTGATGAACCTGTCCTCTCGCGAGGCAAAGTATCTTTTTTCAAGCGCCTGAAGTTCGCGTTCCGTTTTTGGAAGCTCGCCGTAGAGAACCTGCGCCACTCTTTCCAAATTTCCTTCCCGTTCCGCGACCTCCACCTCCCGTTTCAAATCTTCCGTCCGTTTCCGAAGCGTGTGCAAATTTTCTACCGAGAGCTTTTCCGCGTGCCACTTGGCGGAGAGCTTGTCGTTTTCTGTTTTCAGCTTTATCAATTTTTTTTCAATCTCCTTTAGCCGTTTCTCCGCTTCTTCCGTTGCCTCGCTCTGAAGAGCGGATTTTTCAATTTCCAGACGCATGATTTCACGGCGCATCTTATCAATTTCCGCCGGCAGGCTGTCGGATTCCAAATTTCGCGCGGCGGCCGCCTCATCAATTAAATCTACCGCCTTATCCGGCAGAAAGCGGTCGCTTATATACCTTGAGGAAAGGTCAACGGCGGCGATAATCGCGTCATCGCTTATCTTCAAACCGTGATGCATCTCGTATTTTTCTTTTAGACCGCGAAGGATCGCGATGCTGTCTTCTATGCTTGGCTCCTCAACCACAATCGGCTGAAATCTGCGCTCAAGCGCGGCATCTTTTTCAATGTGTTTCTGGTACTCCCTTGTTGTTGTCGCGCCGATTGCCCGAAGTTCTCCTCTGGCGAGAGCCGGTTTTAACATGTTTGAGGCATCCACCGCGCCCTCCGCCGCTCCCGCGCCCACAATCATGTGAATCTCATCAATAAAGAGGATGATTCTGCCCGCCGAATTTTGTACTTCCCGCAGGAATGCTTTAAAGCGGTCTTCAAACTCGCCCCTAAACTTCGTTCCCGCGATGAGAGAGCCAATATCAAGCATCACAACCTCTTTGTTTTTCAGGGATTCCGGCACCTCCTCGGCAACGATGCGCTGTGCCAAGCCTTCCACAATCGCCGTCTTCCCCACGCCCGGCTCGCCTATCAGCACGGGGTTGTTTTTCGTGCGCCGAGAGAGAATCTGCATAAGACGGCGAAGCTCGTCCTCACGGCCGATGACGGGGTCAAGCTTTCCTTCCCGCGCCCGCTCTGTGATATTCACGGCGTATTTTTCAATCGCCTGAAACTTGCTCTCCGGCATCTCATCCGTTACCCGCATTGAACCGCGAAGCTGGGCGAGAATCCTTACTAGCACATCCTTTCTTGTTCCGGCTTTTCCCAAAATTTCTTGCGCTCGTCCGGGAAGTTCCATAATTGAGAGAACTAGGTGTTCACATGAGATAAACTCATCTTTCTGCCGCAGAGCGATTTCCGCCGCCTTATCCAAAATCCTCATCAGCTCCTGGGAGAGATAGAGCTGGGTTACGGAGCCCGCGCCCGTAAAGATTTTGGGTAGATGTTCTAGTTCTTCTTCTATCTCGCGCTCAATTTCGGCGATATTCACATTCGCGCGAATCAGCATGGGACGAACAAGCGTCTGCTCCTCATCCAAAAGAGCCCGCAAAAGATGCACGGTTTTTAGCTCTCCGTGATTGTGGCGAGCAACGATTTCCTGCGCGTTCTGGAGCGCCTCCTGGGCTTTTAATGTAAAACGATGAAAGTTGGGCATATTCTTAAAATTTCTAATTCCTAATTCCTAATTTCTAATTTTGCCGAAGTTGATTATGCCGAGACGAGTGTTACTGATTCCCTGGAAAAATCCTTCAAAGCCCTTTCGTTTTCTTCGAAATCTTCAAAACTGAATTGATAAAAGTTTACCCGCACAACATCTCCTTTTTTATCATAATCAACGACCATGTTCCCTTGTACATCGGAATCAACGCTTTTTGCCCTTTTTACTTCAATTGAAAGGACTTTGCTTTTTTTATCATATTGAATTTTTGGGTTTTTTTGTTTCATAGATATTTTTTTATTTTTGATGTTTCTATAACTGTTATAATTTCAAATATATTGCCTTTTTGCTCTCCCGCAATAAGAAGTAGTCTTTCTTTTCCTTCTTTTTTGTATATCTTTTTGAAAAGCATTCTTTGTTTTTCATTGGAAAGCACTTTCGTCGGGAGCATCAATGCTTCTATTACATCCTTTTCTGCAATGTTCCGCTCTTTCATTCTCTTCCTTGCGTGCGGGGTTACTACGTATTTCACGTTTTTATAATACCATATTTTTTGGTTTTTTCAAACTTTTCAATATTTGGCGCTTAAAATGGGCGCGGGGCGATTATGCAAGCATAACCGCCCCAAATGAGTCGGGAAGGGAGGTTTTGAGCCTCCGCTCAGGGTAGGGGTTCGCCCTACCTTGGCGCCTTCCGCGCGCTTCCCGACATGGTGTCCAGGGGGAGAGTTGAACTCCCGACCTGCAGGTTCTCAACCTGTCGCTCTAACGCTGAGCTACCTGGACACATTTCTGTGTAGTGTTATACACCTCGCTTATGTTTTTTGTCAAACTTTGCGCCGGAAATTTATGGAAGCACATTCTCGCTTCAGCGGGAACGAAATTCGCAGAAATTCGTTGTGGTCAATTGCGATAAGAAAACAAAGCCGCGCGAATTGTGTGTTCGCGCGGCGAATGAATTTCGTTCCCGTGATTCAACGCTTTTATCGCAAGAAGGCGTACCGATTGATACGCGTTACGCTTTCCGCGACGGTCGCTTGCCTTAGTGAGATGACACTTGTGACTTCTCTCACTCCGACGGCCTCACTAACCATTTCCGCGATTCTGAAGAATGGCGTGAGAACTACCCACACTTCGTAGTTTTCCGTGTGAGTGAACCGAGCTATATCGCCACTTACTCCCCAATCATCCCCACTCAAAGCCGTCCATCTGGGACATCCTCTTTCCTTGAGGCCTCTTCCCAGTTTTCTTACTTTGTGAGAGACCGGGGGTGTTATGCGGACTATTCCTCCGTGATGCCACATCTGCCGTGCCAACACCTCTTCGGACTTGAGCACGCTTACGAGCTCGTCCGATGAGGGGCAGGCGAGGAACGTGTTTATGTTTCCCAACGGACTGGGAATGGAGATTGCGACGCATTTGCCGTCTAGCGCGCGTTCAAGGAAGGATTCACCTTCCTCAAGAATCCGGAACTCGGTTCTACCTACTATGACGCCTTTCATGTCCCTTGTTCCTTACGCTAAAGAGAACCTAGAAAACGCGAAGAATCCAAGCCTGTTTCAGCTTCATTACCCGCTTAGCAGGCTTACTCCTTTCCCAATTGTGAAAGAACCAAAAGCTGGCTCACCATGAGCCAGCTTGAGGAGTCCGAGAGTATTTTTTTCCGACACCTAAACCTAGCCCTTGGGAGCCAAGAGATAGGTGTAGTAAATTCCAATAAGTTTTATCTGCGATTTTTTCATGTTTTTTAGCATATCACATGTCTTGCCGTTCCGCAAGTTTTATCTTGACGGAGAGCGCTTCCTTTCCTCGGCGGACTTTTAGGGTGATTATTTCGCCAACGCCGTATTTCTGAATGATTGTGTTAAACGATTTTTTTTCTATCTTCTCTCCGTTTACTTCAAGAATGATATCTTCCGCCTGAAGTCCCGCGCGGGAGGCGGGCGAGTTTGACGCAATCGCGGGACCCTCCTCGCTTCCACGAAGAACAACGCCATACTCAACCGACAGGCTCTGTTTCTTTGCCAATTCGGGCGTAATGGGGACGTAACGAATGCCGACAAAGGGAGTTTTGATGCTTCCCGTTTCTTTTACGGATGTAATGTCTTTTTTCGCTTGATTTATCGGAATTGTGAAGCCGATATTTTCCGCTCCCGAGGCAATCGCGGTATTGATGCCGATGACCTCGCCTTTCAAATTCAGAAGAGGGCCTCCCGAATTTCCTTGATTTACCGCCGCGTCCGTCTGAATCACTCCCTCTATTTTTTCCGTAAAACCCCCGCCTCCCGCCGTGATATCGCGCGCGAGACCGGAGATAACTCCAACGGAAACAGTGTTGCGAAACTCTCCAAGGGCGTTTCCGATCGCGATTGCCGTCTGTCCGAGTTTTAGCGTGTCGGAATTGCCAAGGCGTGCGGGCTTCAAACCTGATTTTTCTATTTTAATAATCGCGATGTCCTGGAGGGGGTCGCGGGCGAGAACTTTCGCGTCGTATTTTTTTCCGTCGTTTGTAAGAACGGTGTATTCCGCTCCCGTATCCTGCACGACGTGTTTGTTTGTTACGATAAGGCCGTTTTCAGAAATGATGAAGCCCGTTCCTCCGCCGACTTCGCGTTTTTCCGTTCCTTTCTGACAGGGACGCTGAAATTGAAAGCCTCCTCCGCCAAAGAAGTCGCGAAATTCGGGAGGAATATCCGAGAAGGGGTCGTACGGGCAGTTTTCAATCACCGGCAAGTCTTTTGAGATGATGATAGATACTACCGAGGGAGCCGCCTCTTCTACCGCCTTCGTTACCGCTTCTTCATAATCTATAACTGGCTTATAGAGAGCGACGGGCGGGCTCTCTTTCTTTTCTTCTTTTATTTCTCCGATTGTTCCGCTCGCGTTTTCTTTTTCTTCTTTCAAGAAAAAGTTTTTTATATCAGACCATGAGAGCGCGGAGGCGGAAGAAACCGCCCCGAGCCCGATTCCCGCGATCAGGCTCACGGAACAAAAAATAACAATTTGTTTGCGCATAAGCCTTTGATTATTTCTTAATTTTATTTACTTTATTTCGTACGTCAGTGTTACATTCACCTTTACATCTTCGCTTCCGGGCTCTATTGAAGGCGCGGGCGCGCTCTCTGCCGCGTCTCCGCCCATTCCAATGCCCATGGCTTTTCCGTAATAAACCGGATAATTTCCGCCGGACTCATATATTGAGATGAGCCGTCCGACTCTGAAACCCGCATCCTTTGCGATTTTTTCCGCTTTTTTCTCGGCTTTCGCGATTGCTTCAGCGCGAGCCGCGTCTTGCACGCTCGTAGGATCGTCAATCGTAAAGTTCAAACTTGACGCGCTGTTTGCTCCGCTTTTTACCACGCCCGAGACAATATCTCCGGCTTTCGTGAAATCGCGGATTTTTACGGTTGCTGATTGCGTTATTGTATATCCCACAATTTTTGAGGGCGGGCATGGTCCTGCCTTTTCTTCTCCGTTCGCGTATATCGGACGTCCGCAGGAGTAGGATTCATATCTCGGATTCACGCTGTACTGGCTTGTTCGAATATCCTCTTTTTTTACGCCATTTTCTTTCAAAAATGCGATTGCTTTGTTCATTTTTTCCGTATTTTCTTTTTGAAGCGCGGCTAAATTCTCTCCGCCTTCGGTTATCACGCTAAAGGTAAATTCCGCCACGTCCGGTACTTGGGTCGACTTCCCTTCCGCCGTGACGGAAAAACTCCGAAGCGAGGATGGATTGATGGACTTTCCGACAGAGCCCGCGATGCTCCAAATACTCAGTCCGAGCATCAATACTCCTACAATTAACGCTATGCCTAAATAGTTTTTTATTTTATTGCTCATATACACAATTATATGATAAGTTTTTTATTTTGCAACGCGCTCCCTCTCTGCTTCTTGTACTATTTTCGCCACTCTTTTTATTTCACTTTCCATAGTTCCTCTTCCCAAACTAAGGCGGATACTCCGGCGGGCAAGCTCTTCGGATACACCCATGGCACGTAATACATACGAGGTCTCTTGCGAACGAGCGGAGCAGGCCGCGCCGGATGAGACCGCGACCCCAAGGGCGTCCATGTGGGCGACGAGATTTTTTGAAGCGTTTGGAAAGGCGACATTTAATATGTGGGGAAGCGCATTTTTCTCCGGCGTGTTTCGGATTGCCTCGGGCGCTACTTTTTTTATTTCTTTCCACAAGAATTCTTTCAGTTTTTCCACCCGCTTTGCTTCTTTTTCACGGATTTTCACGGCTTCCTCCACCGCTTTCGCGAACCCTACGATTGCCGGAATATTTTCCGTGCCTGAACGAAGTCCGAATTCCTGCCCACCGCCGGTTATAATCGATTTCAATGGAACGTTGGAAAAAAGCAGTCCCACCCCCTTTGGTCCGTATATCTTGTGCGAAGAAATAGTCATCATATTTACGCCAATCGTATTTACGTCGCAATCGCGATATTGAAACACCTGGACCGCGTCGGCGTGAAAAAGTGGGTATCCGTCTTTCCACAATGACGAATGACTATTGACTAATGACTCGCGAAAATCGCGAATTATTTTCGCAATTTCAGCTATTGGCTGAATCGTCCCCACCACGTTGTTCCCATACATCACAGAGACGAGAATGGTGTTTTCATTGAGCGACGCTTTTAGTTTTTTCAAATCAACCACGCCGTTTTTATCTACGGGAAGATAGACGACTTCAACCCCCTCTCTTTCTAAATCGCGCGCCGTCTCAAGCACGGAGTCGTGCTCTATTGCCGAGATAATAATTCTTTGTTGTTCCTTAATCCTTAATCCTTGACTCTTAATTCTTTTTATAGCTCCACGGAGGGCGAGGTTATTCGCCTCCGTCGCTGAACCTGTACATACAATTTCCTGAAACTTCGCCCCGATTGCTTTTGCAATGATTTCCCGAGATATATCAAGCGCGCGCATCGCCTTCTGACCTGTTTGGTGAAGGGAGCTCGCGTTTCCAAAAAAATCCTCCATATACGGAAGCATTGCCCCGCAAACCTCCTTGTCCAGCGGAGTCGTAGCCGCGTAATCAAGATATATGGGCTTCATATAGCGTAAAGTGTAAAGAGAAGAGCGTAAAACAACAACTGTTTCCTTGATAGGAAACAGGCAGAAACACACTCACTTCGCTTACGAAATGTGTCAACGTATAATAGAAATAAGGTTGTGTAGGGCAACTTATTTCTACATATTTCTATCGTGTTTCCACGATATTTCCATTTTTTCTATTATGTTTCTTATTACTAGCGCTTTCTTTTCCAACCAACCCGTACAAGTCAACTTTCCGAAGAATGATGAGGAGCGCCGTGATGCCGAAAGTGCTTATCGCCGCGAACATGATGAGCCCGATTCCGCAAAGCACTCCAATCGCGGCGACGAGCCAAACAGATGCCGCGGTTGTAAGCCCTCTCACGCGAGAACCGTCATGAATAATGGCGCCGGCGCCAAGAAAGCCCACGCCTATTACGATGTTTGCTATAACCGAAAGGAAGCCACTGTTTCTCGCGAGCACATCTCCCAAGTTTCCCTGCGCCACTATAAAAGGTAGAGAGAGACCAACGAGCGTAAACATTGTCGCTCCTCCCGCGACAAGCAGATTTGTTCGTACTCCGGCTTCTTTTCCGACGATTTCCCTCTCAAGACCAACGAAGGCTCCGAGAAGTATTGCCATTACAAGCCGAAAGAGCATTTCTCCTAGACTTAATGCCATGTCTTTATTATACATTATTTGCTTTCTTATTAGTTCTCTTGGACACGACTCGTTTTTGCTTGTATGATAGATTTGCTTCTTTTAGAGGCGAGTATGAACAACATGTCTTCACATATTGAGGCGGACACAAACGTTTCTCGGCTGAAATCTTATCTCCGAAAGATTCCTTTTCTTGTTCGCATTCTTATTGTTCTTTGTATTATTGTTGTTCTTTTTATTGTTCTTTTCCCTCCGAAACAAGAGCCTCTTCCTGAGGAATTTGTTCGGGCGCGGGAAGAAGCCGCCCTTGTAAGTAAAAAAATCGTCCAGCTTACTTCCGTAACGAATCAGAAAATAAAAGAGATTCAGGTTTCCCGCGTTGCCGAGGATGGTGGCAGGGCGCTTCAGCTTGTTAAAGAGGCAAAGGATGATAACGCGGAAGCTTATAACAACGCGTTTGAACTTTCCCGTCACTTGCAGAAACTTGCCGAGTCGCTTGCCGATTTCTCTTCGTTTCGCACCCAACGACTTGCGTATGAGGCGGTCGCGGTGGAGCTTTCGCTGGTCAGTGAGTTTATTACGTATACCCAAAACCTCAATGTGTTTCTTGACGGGCTTCAGCGCGCCATTGAGAGAAAGACTCTTGCCGAAAAAGGCACTATATTGAAGAGCCTTTCGGATGTGAATAAAAACGCGAATAAGATTAATAAATTGAATGAGGAGTTTTTGGGAAAGATGAGAAAGTTTGACAGCAGTTTTTGATATTTTTACGCTTGTCTATACAACGCATTTCGCCCCCATAGTTTAATGGATAAAACGAGGGACTTCTAATCCCTAGATCGAGGTTCGATTCCTCGTGGGGGCACAAAGCCTAATTTCCGTTCCTCACGAGGAATCGAACGGGAAGGGGGTCGGGGAAACGGGAGTTTCCTAGCCTGCCCCGACATTACGTCGGGGTAAAGTGGAAGCATTGAAACCGCAAGGTTTCAAGGAGTCCCGCCTTGGTGGGACGACGTGAGATTCCTCGTGGGGGCACATAAAACATAAGCTCTCCATTTTTTGGAGAGTTTATGTTTTATGTGCTTTATGTGCCGCGGGGGTGAATCGAACACCCGACGCCAGCCTCTTCAGGGCTGCGCTCTGCCACTGAGCTACCGCGGCATATTTTGTTTTGGAACTCTTTTGCCTTTTTTATTGTTTTCTTCCACACCCTGTTTAGCTGTGGAATGTCTTTCTCCAATATAATCAACTCGTAGGAAATAGAGTACTCCCTTATTTCCATGCCTCTTCGTGAGAAAGCCAGCGCACATTGTTCCTTTCCCGCTCGCTCGCTAATTTTTCAAAATATCGATCTTCTTCTATTTCAAGCGCAAATTCAAGTAAATTCGCCGCTTTAGTTGCGACTGGTTTTTGTTCGTGCTTGGCGAGGCGCTCTATCGCCTCTCTTGTTTCTTCCGAAACGCTTATATTAATTCTTGCTTTTGTGGTTGGCATATGTATTAGGTGTAACAAAAGTGTGTTATTTGTCAATGCGTTGTAATATTGTTTTGCATAATATGTTTTCTTTCTGTATTCTTCTTTCGTATGTCGGCTATTATTGAGGTAAAAAATTTGCGAAAGGAGTTTGGAAGAGCTGTCGCGGTGGACGGCATTTCTTTTGGAATTGAGGAGGGAAGTATTACGGCTCTTTTGGGGCCAAACGGGGCGGGAAAGACAACGACCATTCAGATGCTTCTTGATATTATCACTCCCACATCCGGCGAGATTTACCTGCTTGGTAAGCTTTTGCGCTCTCACCGCGAGGAGATTCTCGCGCAGGTGAATTTTTCTTCTCCATACGTCTCCATGCCGAACAATCTCACGGTTTGGGAAAATCTCGCAACATTCGGACGGCTTTACGGCGTGCGAAACTTGAAGAAAAAAATATATCAACTTGCCGAGATGTTTGAAATTTCCGACCTTATGAAAAAATGGACGTCTTCTCTTTCCACCGGACAGGTTACGCGATTGAATCTCGCAAAGGCTTTTTTGAACGACCCGAAGGTGTTGCTTTTGGACGAAGCAACCGCTTCGCTTGACCCCGACATAGCAGATAAGACTCGGAAGCTTCTTTCGCGTATGCAGAAGGAGCGCGGCATTACGATTCTTTACACCTCGCACAACATGGCGGAGATAGAGGAGCTTTGCGACCGTGTTATCTTTCTGCAAAAAGGAAGAATCGTTGACGACGCGAGACCTGCGGATATGATTTCAAAATATGGCCGAAAAGACTTAAATGAAGTGTTTCTCCATATCGCGCGGGGCGATAATGAATCTCTAAATCCTAATATCTAATTTCTAAACAATCTTAAATGTCCAAATTCAAAAGATTTTTTTCGTTTTTGAGATTTGAATTTTTTTAGAGATTAGAATTTAGATATTAGAGATTTAATTTATTATGAAATTACACAGAATAAACGCTTTGCTTATCCGTCATCTCTACATGTACCGACGGAGCCTGCCCCGTATTATGGATATTTTTTATTGGCCCGTTATGGAGCTTTTGGTTTGGGGCTTTTTGAGCGCCTATCTCACCAATTCTAATCTCGGTGGAATTAATATTGTCAGCGTGCTTCTTGGAGCGCTTATCTTTTGGGATATTCTTAGCCAGTCGCAGAAGTCGGTTTCGGTCGCGTTTTTGGAGGACGTGTGGGAGCGTAATTTATTGAATATCTTTGTTACCCCGCTCCGTCCCAGTGAATTTCTTATCTCAACCGCCATTCTCGGCATCATCAGAATCGCGCTTGTTTCACTTGTGATGGGGCTTCTTGCCTTCTTCTTTTACAGCTTTAATCTTTTTCAGCTTGGATTCGCGCTTCTTCCCTTTTTTCTCAATCTTCTTATATTCGGCTGGGCAATCGGAGTTGTTATTATCGGCATCATTATGCGTTACGGCACGCAGGCGCAAATACTCGCTTTTGGCGTCATTTTTCTCGTCCAGCCCGTGAGCGCCGTGTTCTATCCTGTTTCCGCGCTTCCCTATGGTTTGCAAATTGTTTCGCGTCTTCTTCCCTCTTCGTATGTTTTTGAGGGTATGCGGACGGTCATAGCCGGTGGAGAGGTTCTTTCTTCCAATCTTTTAATGGCTTTTCTTACGAATACCGCGTATGTTGTTCTTTCTCTCCTCTTTTTCTATGGGATGTTTGCTCGCGCGAAAAGAAGGGGGCTTCTTCTTAAACTGGAATAGGTTTTAGTTTATAATTACTTCCATGAGAATTACCTTAAATCACGCGAAGTTCAGCGCGTCGCGTTCTTCAAAGCCGGGCGGAATGAACGTTGACCATCGTTCAACAAAGATTCATATGTGGGTTCGCGTGGACGAGCTTCCGTTTGACAGCCACGAGAAGCAGATGCTTCGCAAAAAGCTCGCTCATCATATCAATCAAGATGATGAGATATGGGTAGAGTGCCAAGAGACTCGCTCGCAGGAGACAAATAGAGACCTCGCTCTCGCGCACCTAAATAAGCTCATTGAAGATGCTCTAAAAGAACCTCCTCTTCGCGTTCCAAACGAGCCTCCTCTTAACGCGGAAGATATACGGATCCATGATAAGAAAAAGGTTTCCGAGAAAAAGCGTGGCAGGCGCGAGGGGCACATTCCGCACGGAAATTCTTGATAAGAATTTTACTTTCTCGTTACTAATCAAATTCCAATAATAAAATATACTAATGATGAGGTATTTAGGAATTTAGGTATTGGCACTTGATACTTTATTAGAAATTAGATATTAGTAATTAGAAATTTGTTGCATGGTGGGCGTAGCTCAATTGGTAGAGCTCTAGGTTGTGGTCCTAGCGGTTGCGGGTTCAAGTCCCGTCGCTCACCCCAGCGGGATTAGTTTAATGGCAGAACCCCAGTTTTCCAAACTGGTGGCACGAGTTCGATTCTCGTATCCCGCACCAAGTAGATTTTCCATGTAACGCCCTCTCGGCAATAAAGAAACAAATTTTTTCTCTCCTTTTTTGCGTTGTAACGAACGTTTTTTTTTGGTAAGCTTTTGTGTAACGCATTGAAATGATTTCTGTATATTTTTTAAAAAGTGTGTCTTTTTACGTGGCACTTGAAACATTATGAGCTTTTTATCGTTATAACCTATGCAGGAGGAAGAGCTCGTTCAAAAAGCCAAAAAGGGGGACGCGCAGGCGTTTGGGAAGCTATACGACCTGCACATGCCCGCAATATACCGATTTGCTTTAGTTAAGGTCAGTAACAAGACGGATGCCGAGGATATTACTCATCAGGTGTTTCTCAAGGCGTGGAAACATATTGAGGAGTACAAATTTCAGGGCTTTCCGTTTACAAGCTGGCTTTACCGAATCGCGCAGAACGCGATTATTGATTTTTACCGAACCTCCCGAACACATCAGGACATTGATGCCTTACCCGAAATCGCGCTTTCTTCGCATCTTGGGCTTGATGACCGCGTTGACAAAGCGGTTCAGGTTCAGCTTGTGATGTCCGCGATTAGCCGTTTAGATGAAACGGGGCAAAACGTCCTTCTTATGAAGTTTGTGAATGAACTTTCCAATAAGGAGATCGCGGAGGCTTTAGAAAAGAGCGAGGGAGCCATACGAGTCATCCAACACCGAGCGCTGAAACAGTTAAAACAGTTATTTGAACATCATGGAACAGATGAACATTATAGAACAACTAAAGACGCTTAAGTATATTAAGCCCAGCGAAGAGTTTGCTTTTCTTTCCAAGCAGGCTATTTTGCAGACCTCGCGGAGGCGGGCGTTTGATTTTTCTTTTTTCTTCCGTCCTCTTTATGTCGGCGGGTTCGCGAGCGTTTTTGCCTTCCTCCTCGCGCTTTCTTTTATTCTTCCGAAATCGCAAGAACAGGTGTATGCCTCTCTTGATTTGAAGGATTTAACGAGCGAGCTTGATGATGTAACAATCAGCGTGCAGTTACGGGAGGTTGAATACAATAAATCCATTGAGACAACTATCGCTTCCGCTCTCAAAGAGATTTCAAGCGACGAGGCAAAACATTTGAATCCAAGCCTTCTTCAGGAAGAAAAAGGCGATGTGAATGAAATTGATGATGTGAGTCAACAGATTGATAAGTTGCTTCAAGAGGTGCTTCAGTAGCGTTTTATGATTTTTATGCGGCGTTTTTCTTTTCATTCTTTTATTTTCAAGGCTTCCGCCTTTTTTGTTTTCGCGGGTCTTCTTTTTGTTTTCCCCCCTCCTTCCTTCGCGCAATCCAATTCCATAAAGAAGGCGACGCAAGATGTTCAGGAAAGCGTTGATACGCTCGTAAGCGCGAAGGATGATAATCTTCCAAACGATTTCGCTTTTCGCCTTGACACTTTCAAGAAGGTCATTGACCTCTCTATTTCCGAAGCAAAAGACTTAAAGCTAAAAATCCTCCTTTTGGACGACAAAGACCCCCTTATGAAGACGTGGAAAGAAAAGATGGTTTCCGGTTTAAATAACGCTCTTCCCTACTTTGAAGCAAGGAAGAAGGCGGGAAGTTCTATAAGGGACCTTGCCTCCGTAAAGAAGCGCGCCCAGGAATTTAAGGAGTGGAGAGACGCTTATTATCTTCCTTTTTCCGAGCAGATTACTGATTTTCTTTTTGTTCTGCGGGGAGAGGAGATTCTTGACGTTGCGACATCACGCCTCTCTAAAATTCAAAAAGACATACAGAAGCTTGAAAAGAGCGACGCAAGGAGGGCTTCAGCCCTAAATCTTATGCTCAAAAGGGCTTCCGACTCTATCCAAAGGGGAGAGGGAGCGAGTATGGATGCTTCTCGTTTGTTTAGAGAAACCTATCTTGCTCCTCTCACGGCAACATCTTCCAAAGAGGTTGCAACCTCCACTTCTTCTGAAGAAGGGCTTCTTGTTTCAATTCCAACGCAGACAGAATCAACCGTTTCGGCCTCTTCTTCCCAAGAGGATGCTTCAACGTCCCCTTCTCTCCCCCCCCAACCTTTGTCAATAAAAGATTTGGTAAGGTCGTCTTTCGGTAGTGTGAAGGACGCGTATCAGGTCTTTATTGAGATGAGCAACTCTGTGAGGGAGTTGCCCTAATCCCGTTTTCGCGCGATATGGCGCGAGGCGAAAGAAACCAAAAAACCACCGAGTTCCGGTGGTTTTTTGGTTTCTTTTCTTTGAAACGGATTACGCTACCGCTTCCTTTAAGAGCTTTCCCGCTCTAAACTTCGGCTTTGTTGCCGCGGCAATCTGGATTTTTGCCCCCGTCTTTGGGTTTACGCCCATCCGAGCCGCTCTCTTTACAACCCGGAAGGTTCCAAATCCCGTGATAGCAACCTCTTCCCCCTTACTTAACGTTTTTACGATTGCGTCAAATACCGCGTCTACCGCCTGCACAGCCTGTTTTTTTGTTTCAATTCCAGCGGTGTCCATAACCGCTTCCACTAATCCGTCTTTTTTCATACCGCGCTTCCAATACGAACAACGCGAACATTATGCGAACAACGCGAACTTTTCGTGTTGTTCGTGGCTCATTCGTATTATTCGTGTTGGATTAATTCACAAACGACCTTTTGATAGTATAGAGCAGTTCCTTGTCCCAACTTGAACATTACAATCGGGTTTTGGCGCGCTCTAGGTTTTATGCGGTTATTATACCACACGAAATGAAGAAATCCAGCTTTTATGCGGGTTTCTCCTTTTTCGCTACCGGGCGTACTCAACCGCCCTTACCTCCCGGACAACCACTACCCGTATTTCTCCCGGATAGCGCACGTCTTTTTGTATTTTTTCAGCTATGTCTTTCGCGAGCTGGAGAGCTCCAAAATCGTCTATCTTCTCGGGCGTTACGAAGACGCGCACCTCTCTTCCGGCCGAGACCGCGTACGCCTGTTGCACTCCCTCAAACGAATGAACCGCTTTTTCAATCTCCTCCAATCTTTTCAGATATTTTTCCAGCGTGTCGCGCCGGGCGCCTGGTCTCGCGCCTGAAATCACATCCGCGGTCGTTACCACGTAGGCCTCCGGTATCGCGTACGGATACTCTTCGTGATGAGACTGCATCGCCTGAATAACCCTCTCATCCATTCCATACTTCCTCAAAAGCTTTATTCCAATCTCCACGTGAGTTCCCTCCACCTCATGGTCTATCGCCTTTCCAATATCGTGCAGGAGGGCTCCTTTTTTTGTAACATCAACGTTCAGCTTTAATTCCGAGGCAAGCATTCCGGCAATCAAAGCCATTTCTATTGAGTGGTTTAACACATTCTGACCGTAGCTTGTCCGATAGTTTAGACGCCCCAATACCTTCAGGATTTCTTTTGGAATGTCCACAACGCCAACCTCATAAGCCGCCTCCTCTCCCGCTTTTATAACCTGTTTTTCCAGTTCCGCGCGCGCCTCCTCCACCGCCTCCTCAATTCTCGCGGGCTGAATTCTTCCGTCTTTTACAAGCTTCTCCAGAGCGATTTTCGCGAGCTCCCTGCGCATCGGGTCAAAAGATGAGAGAAGAATGCTCTCTGGCGTCTCGTCCACAACGACCTCAACTCCCGTAAGGCGTTCAAATGCCTTGATGTTTCTTCCCTCCCTTCCGATGATTTTTCCCTTAATTTCTTCGTTCGGGATATGCACGACGCTTGTCGTCACATCCGCCACGCTATTTCTCGCATACCGTTGCATCGCGATTACGATAACCTCCGCGCTTTTCGCCTCAACCGCGTCCCTTTTCTCTCTTTCAAAGCGCGCCATAAAGTCCGCCATCTCCCTTCTTTCTTTTTCTTCAATTTCCTTGTAGAGATTTTTTTTCGCCTCCTCTTTTGTGAGCCCCGAAACACGCTCAAGTTCCTTCTCCGCTCTTTCTTGAGTCGCTTTTGTATCGCTCTCCACGATTTTCAACCTGTCGCCCTCTTCCTTCTGCCTCTTTTTTTCCCGCTCAAGTTCCTTCTTCTGACTCTCAACCGCGTCTTCTTTGGAAAGCAAACGCTCCTCCATTTTCCGGAGTTCCTGTTTGCGCTCCCTTTCTTCTTTTTGGGCGTTTCCCAGTATGCTTACCGCTTTTTCTTCCGCCTCAAGAATAAGTTCTACGGAGCGAGTCTTAGCCGCCTCTAGCTTTTTTTCTGTTTCTCTTTCCGCTCCCGCTTTCTTGTTTAGGGCTTTCCATCGCGTTAGGAGGTATCCGACAACAGCTCCCGCGACTAATACGCCCCCGATCAACGCTATATCGGTATCCGTAACCATAATTTTTTATACTTTGAATTAGATATATCATCGACTTTTTATGATTTTATACTACCAAGAGGCGCGGAAAACGTAAAGCTCATTGCTTTTATTCATCGTCCACCTCAATGCCCTGCCGCTTGCGACGGTGTATGAATGTGGACCAGATGAATTGGGAAGGGGTTCGGGGAAACGGGAGTTTCCGTTCGAGTTTCCCCTCATAAACTGAAACCGCCAAAAATAAAATTTTGGCGGTTTCAGTTTTGGTGCGGATGGGAGGACTCGAACCTCCAATGGGTTTCCCCACATGGTCCTAAGCCATGCGCCTTTACCAATTTGGCTACACCCGCAAAAACTCCTCTGCAATTTTATACTTTCGTTTCAAATAATGCTCAACTTGAGGATAATACATAAATTTTAGTAGTAAAATAGCGTCTTTTTTTCCATATGCGAGAACATAAACTCTTTTACCTTTTCCAATCCAACCTCCTTTTACATTCGTGCAATCTGAAATGCTTTCCTCAATCTATTTCAGATGTTCCAGTTCTCCGTGATTCAAGGCCGCTAAAATAATTTCTTCCTTGTCTTTCTCTATTTCCAGGGCGTCCCATTTCAGGCCCCAGAGGATTGGCTTAAAAAAATCGGGCAGTATGGTTTCTTTTTTCATGTTTTGATTATACCACGATTTATGGCGATTTTCTAGTCTCTCTTCGTCTTACGAGGTTGAACCTCGTAATATTGAATTGTGGTTATTTTGTCAATGTTTGTTGTATTGCCAAGTGTTGACTTTTGTTTTGTAGTATGGTATACTGGGCGCAATCCTGGGGAGTGGCCTCGGGGTAGTTTCTTGGTCTTTGACAACCTAATAATGCAATACTTACTTTAATTCTTTGGTTGTCTAAACTCCTAGAAAGGAGGAGAGGTATGCCTCTCCAAATTGTGAGCGTGTCTGCGGACATTGGGGAAAAAGGACGAGGCCCTGACGGCGACCTCTTTGAGGTTTTCGTCACGGCTCTGGTTACCGATAGGATCGGCAACCAGAGCAACGTCCCGGAGGTCTCTGTCTCTGCGGAGTTCTCGTGCGGCAGTTACACGCCGCGCGATCCGCAGAGAAGCGGGTCGCAGTTCTCGGTGGTCTTTGACCTTCCGGTCGGAGATCATCGGCTTCTCGTGAACGTCCCGACCGCAGTCGCGGGCGGGTCTGTCAGGGTCCTCATTCGTCGCACGTATACGATTACGTGGGACGAGCCGATCATAGAGTACACAAACGCAGGACGCGTCGTCTCCGTTTGTGGGCTGGTTACCGAAAACGTCAACGGGCGTATTTCGATACCAGAACCTCCCGTCAAGGTCGTGTTTGAGACCGATGGGAGTGGTGTCGGCGAAATCTTCACGAGTGGCGGAACGTTCTCGTTCAAGTTTCCGCCAATCCAGAAAACTTCGGCGACATCTGCTCGCGTGGAGGGCGAGTCTGCCCGAGTGGCGAGACAGGTCGTCGTGCCAGTTGCGAAACCTGCGCGGATTACCGCGCTCTCGCGTCTTGAAACTACACCCGGAGAATGGGAGTTTGTCGTCCTAGTGATTGGCGACAACGGCTTCCCATTGCCGGGAGTTTCGTTGCATATTTCCACTCCTTATGTGAAATATGCGGTAGCGCCCGCGAGCGGTTTTCCGAAAACCGATACTCTCGGGCAGCTCGCGTTCACCATTCACATTCCCGACGGGGAACGACAAATCGTATTTGACGTCCAGACGCCTGATCAGTCGGTGAAGCTGACCGAACAGGCATTCCGTGAAGAAGATGCGATGTGAAAAAAATCGTGCAATGGATCGGGGGGTTTCTTCGGAAGATAACAGGAGAGACCTTCTACGAGGCGACCGGGAAGGTCATCGTAGAAACGGTTACAGGAGAAATGAAGCGACGTACGGAGCCGCGCGCGATTGACGGGTTCAATACGTATCTCCGGCTTTATGCGGGGAGACGCGTTGAACAGCGCCACATGGATGACTTCCAGGACTGGCAACGGCGAATGCAGGGGGATGAAAATGGACCGGGATTCCGGTCATATCCCCCCGATCGTCGTCGATACGGCGTCTTTGACGAAGAGATCTCAATGGGCGCCCTCAATACGAAGTATCGGAGCTTCCCCGATACTGACGAGGGGTGCCAGGAGAGGGGTCTCTGGGTTGAGTGGTTTCTTCGCCTTCCCCAACAGGAGAAGGATGAGGAAATTACTCTCCTCACGAACGACTCCGTGCAAAAGATTGCGCGGAGCTTGAGGAGGGAGGGCGCTCGCGTCGTTGAAGAGCTGGGCGTCCACGACGCCGTCCGGCAGTTCAACGACGCCGCCGAGCAGCGCCTTAATGAGAGCGCCGCCCGTCATGATCGGGGGAGAGGTCTCTTTTAGGAGGAATGGGAATGGAATTTGCTCGTGACCTATGGCTTGCGGTTCGCTTGATCTTTAGCGTTGCTTTTGACGAGTGGGTGAACGTCGTCCAATGGATGACGGCCACCCCAGGACTTGGGCAGAACGCGGTACCAGTGTACCGCCGGGCCCTAACGCGTCTCCTCGTCGTCTTCTTGGCGATCCAGGGGGGGCTCTTCGCCCTCTGGTTCGTCGTCGGTTTCTTTAATTTCGGCGTTGCCTCGTTTCTCGCGAGCATCGCCGGGCTTCTCTGGTGCCTTGGAGTCATCCTCCTTGGTACCACCACCGCTCCCCTTGGGGCGCTTCTCTACGTCCTCGCCAAGGGGAAGATTGACCTGGACAACCTCGGTACGCTCCGAGATGAGGGCGCGAAGGCGATGAGTCGCTGGATGCGCCTTATGCTCGGGGTTGCTTTTGTGGGGATGGGGCTATGTCTCTTCGCGAGCGTCGCCCCGCTCCATAACAACTTGGTAAGGGTTCCGCAGTTTCTCCTCGCCGGAATCATCCTGATGATCGCCGGGGTATTGAACCGGAAGCTCACGGTCGGGCTCGCAATAGCTGTCGCCGTGACCTTCCTCGTCTCCATATCATGGTCGGCAGTTTCGGGGGACACATTTCAACCCCGAAACCCCGGGGGGCGATTCGTGAAGTCAAGCATCCTCGCCACCGGGCGAGTGCTTGATAAGGGTGCCCACCTCCTTGACGGGGTGCCCGCGCGGGTCTCACCCCGTGTCGGGCATGGGAATTTGGTACTCGTCCCCATAGAAACCGTGTATCAGAGGGTAGATGTGGTGCGGGATTACGGTGTCCCGCGCCGAGCCGACGTCTCCTTCCACCCGGAGACGGAGGAGGACGCGATTGTCCTCCGTTTCCGGGGGAAGGAGCATCGGAAGGCGGGGCGGGGCGGGGAGTTTGAGCCCCCCCTTCCTTCCGAACTCTTCCCCGATCCATACGAGGTTCGGGGAAACCGCCCCCAGACCATGACTGTCAAGGTTTGGTGATGGGGCGCCGTCGGAGGTTTTATAACGTCTTACCTCCCGCGATTACAAAACAAAGACGTTTCGCTTTGCGCCCCTGGTTCTTCAGAACTTGGGGCGCTTTCTTTTTTTGTACGCACTAACCTATAAATGAATCCTCCTTCGCTAAAGCTTTAAATAGGCATAGTGCGAATCTATGAATGAATGTGAATCTGTAAATAAAGTATTCGAAGCGCGTTTATCACCCCAATGCAATTCCCTGTTTTTTGTAAAATGCGTCAAATGACAACATGCCATCCAGTTTATAATTTTTCACCACAACGACATTCAGACAATCAATCCATGATGTTCCTTTCGCCCCCTGCGTCGCAAATAATTCATCCGCGAAACGCATGATGTCTTCATCTAGTGATATTTCAATAAAATTTTTACTTCTCAATTCTTTGAGAAGTTTTTTTGCTGCTGTTTGGGATGCCTTATATGAAACGACAGTTACCGTTTCCGGAATCGTAAATGGGGTTATAAAAATATCAGCTCCTTTTGTGGTCTCGGCTTTTTGTGTTGCCCGCTCATGATTCGCGTCGTCTGACTTCGCGAGGGCAACCAGGAAATCTGCATCGGCCAAAAATTTCATTGATATAAATACGAATCCATATTTTTAGAAAGATCTTTCGGACCCCCCCTGATGTTTAGGCGTCCTATATCCAAAAGGCCTTCATTCATTTTGCGAGTTCTCATTCGTGTTATTATAGCTCGCATTGCGCGGTCTATTTTTCTTCTTTCTCTGACGAGTTTTACGTATTCTTTTTCAATAACTGCCTGTTCCATATTGTTATTATACAATGGGATTTTAAGAATGCAATGATAATAATGTCTCTGCGTTCGCGCGGGAACTCACGACATTTTAGAACATTCTTAAACTCAAACCCCCCGCTAATCGGGGGGATTTAAAAACTACTTTTCTCTTTAGCTGTTCAAGAAGTTTTTGACAATAAGAACGACTCCGCCGGCGATTGCCGCTATCGCTATCGCGACAATGGAGTAGATGAGCATGTCCTTTGCTCCTTTTATCTTTTCCTCGTCTCCGCCGGACGTGAGATAGCGGAAGGCGGTAAAGACAATAAAGAGGGTCGCGATGATATAGAAGAAGACCTGCGTCCAGCCCACGATTCGCGTCATAAGGTCCTGAATATCCTCAATGCTTTGAATGTTGGTCGGCTCCGCTCCAGTATCAACTATGCCCCGCGGAGGCTCTTCCGCCGCGCCCGCAAGGAGAGGCAGAAGCCCCACCGCGACCAGCGCTCCTATTTTTTTCCAGTATGATTTCATTTTTTTGCCGAGCAGATTTGAGATTCCTCGCTATGCTCGGAATGATAATGTTGAATAATTATTCAACATTAT
>Ga0155782_113_pt1 | contig 48096 bp, 47 predicted proteins | sample RifCSPlowO2_01_FD_107436 | JGI IMG/M metagenome (GOLD analysis project Ga0155782, IMG submission 107436) | Candidatus Jorgensenbacteria bacterium RIFCSPLOWO2_01_FULL_45_25b | reverse complement strand
AGCCGATGATATCCTGGATAACCTGCTGTACGCTACCTATGCTGTTTACGCTGGTTTTTATACCTGTATTAGTAAGAGCATCGGTCACTTCACTTGGGGTTGGTCCTTTTGGCGTTCTTGCCGCGAAGCCTATTACGGGGAAGGAGGCGAGGAGGCAGACCGCGCCCGCCCTCAATTTTCGTAATGTTTCTTGTTTCATACTATTTAGTTTACAAAAGTTACCACTATATTTACAACTCCTCCGGCTATGACCGCTATCGCGATTGCCACCAGAGAATAGAGGAGTTTGTTTTTCGCGTCCTTTACCTTTCCCTCGTCTCCACCGGAATTAAGATAGTCCCAGGCTCCTAAAATGATATAGAGCACCGCGATGACATAAAAAAATACCTGCGCCCAGTCCACGACGTTCTGAAGAATTCCTATAATATCGGCCAGGCTGTCTGTCGCGGCGTCTGCTTTTTTGTATATGGAGGCGAGAAGCGCCGTTGTAAAAATGGAGAGGTTTTTTATTTTTTTTTGCATGTTTTTTTTAACGAACTCAATGTTTGGGAGGTTCGACCTCCTCTAGGAGGTCGAACCTCCGCCGTACCGCCGTACAATTGACGGACATCCTTTTATTTCTCTAATTTAATTTAACCGAAGAATTCGCTGATGATGCTTGTCAGCCCCCATCCGATTAGAATTATACCATATCCGACCGCGGCATAGATAATGGTGTTTCTTCCTGTTTTTACCTTTTCCGCCTCTCCTCCCGCGAAAAGAATCTGATAGGCGCCGTAGATAATCATAATTGCCGCGATTGGGTTTGCGATTTTTTGAAGCCAATCAACTATCTTGCGGAGCAGGTCTATGATTGTACCGCCTCCCAGAGGGTCGGGGAGTTCTATTGAGGCTCCCGGAACTCTTGTGTCTACTCTTGTTTCCGGTCCGCCTGTATTTGTGCCCTCCGATCGCGCAATTGATTCCGTTTTTGAAATCATAACCGTCACCAAGAACATTATCATCAGAATTTTTTTATACATACTCAACATTTGGAATGTCCGGCCTCCACGAGAAGGACGGACATCCTGTTTAGCTTCCGGTTAATATTTTTTTGACGAGATTAACAATGAGGACTGCCGCGAGCGCTATCACAAGCCCTATTATAGCGTTTTTCATGGTTTCTTTCGCCTTCTTCGTGTCGCCACCCGAGGCGCCCGAGGTCATAAGCTGAATCCCTCCCCAGACAAACATTCCCACCGTAATCGGAATCGCGAGAGCAAAAAGAAATTTCAGAATGTTCGCGCCAACCACGTATCCATCCGTGAGCGTACAGCCCACTTTGGAGGTTGAGAGGTTGCAGTCCCCCGTTCCTGTCCAGATATTCGTGAAGTTTTCGTCTATGTTCAGTTTCGCGTGAGTGAGGAGGGGAAGAAGAAGAGAAATAAGAATTATGCGTTTCATGCTTGAAATAACAACTTTAATGTTTAAGATGTCGCACATCCTTAAGGATGAACGACGTCCTGCGTATGACTTTTATTTATCTTAGTATCTCTTCAATCGCCTGCTTGGAAGAGATATTTCCTAAAATCGCCTCGTCTACGCTTTGCGTTATTTTTTCCTCAAGACGAAGGGCATTTCCGCTTGGAAGCGAGAAGGCGATAAGCGCCTGCTTTACGAATACTCCGAAGGTTTCATCGTTTTTGTAAGCTTCAATAAGCGAGTTTAGGGCGGGCGGTTTTCCGGTAGCTTTCATATAACTCTCCGAAAAAGACTGGTTTGTCGTAAGGTTTGTTAAAAATTCCCACGCGAGATTTTTTTTCGCGCTTTGATTTGAAACGGCATATCCCCAGTACTTTGTATACGTAACGGCTTTTTTTTCGTCTATTTGAGGAATGGCGGCGATTTGCGGGTCTACAAAGACGCTTTTTTCTTTCATGTTTTTCAAAACCGAAGCATAGCCAAGCATCATCGCCACCCTCCCATCCCGAAAGGCGTCCGGCGAGTAGGGCATGTCCTCGCTCCAATTCTTTGAGAACTCCTTGTACGTGTTTATCGCTGTCTCTCCCTTGCTTCCAAACACTTTTTCCGTTTCCGGTTCTCCGCCGGATGATACTTCGTCCTGAAGAGCGAGCGTGCTTACAATATCTCCATTCGCGTAAACCGTTTTTGAGGTGCCTCCCAGAGCAATTCCGGCTTGAGATATTTCTCCCTTGCTGTTGTATCGGGTGAGAGAGGATGCTATTTTTTTCAGCTCCTCCCATGTTTTTGGCGGAAACACAATGCCCGCCTGATTCAAAAGCGCCCGATTATATATGAGAGCGAGCGTATCAATGCTTAGAGACAGGGCATATACCTGTCCGCCTCTTGTAAAATCTCTTTCCACGGTGCGGGGGAAGGCGCTTCGGACAACTCCCGCCAAGGAGGCGTCGGGAAAGGGAGCAATTTTATTTTGATTCCTCGCGACATCATCGCTCCGAACCATGAAGATGTCGGGGCCGGTTCCGCTTGCCAGGGCGTCTAAGAGAGTTGAGTTGTAGGAGGCCTGGTCGTTAAACTCACGATATTCAATCCGTACGTTTTTGTAGTATTCCTCAAAAGCGCGGATTGCCGTTTCATAATCTTTTTCGGAATCAAATACTCCCCAAAATTGTATTTGTTGTTCTTCGTCCGACGGCTTCTCTTTTTGGATTATTTGACGGCCGGGAATGAAACCTTTGAAGATAAGAAAGAAAATAATCGCGAGAACACCGACTGCGGTTATGATAATGAATTGAGTTTTTGTCAGAGACATACGAGGACTAAGGATTAAAGATTAAGGATTAATGAGTTTTATTGTTTTACTTGTCTTTGTTTTAATAAATAGCTGTTTAGTATTTTTCTTACTTCTAATACTAAATGTTCTGTTTTTTCAAATTCTTCCTTTGTGGCAAATTGTAGCTCTTTCGCCAAAAGAAGCTGTGTTTCTATTTCTGCCGCCGAACCAAAAGCAATTACCGCAAATTGTATTTTTTCTTTTTCTGTTTTTCTACTAAATCCTTCCGCAATGTTTGATACAACCGAAACTCCCGCTCTTCGTAATTGACTTATTAATCCGTATCTTTCTTCTTTTGGAAATAACTCCGTTAATTTATAAATTTCTTTTGCTATTAAAAATGCTTTTTGCCAAATGAGCAAATTTCTATAAGAGTGCAATGTTTCTTTTTGTCCCCGTTCTCCTTGTTTTTCGTGTTGCATTCTTTAATCCTTAATCCTTTCTCTTTAATCTTATAAGCAAACTGTTCCCACTAGTTTGTCTCCTGACTTCAGATTCATGACGCGGACGCCTTGCGTGTCGCGCCCCGCGACTCGGATATTTTTCAATTCGGTTCTGATTGCCTGCCCTTTTGAGGAGAAGGCAATCATCTCCTCGTCTTCCTCGCCAAGAATTCTCGCGGCGATGACGATTCCCGTTTTTGGAGTTACCTTTGCCGTTTTGATTCCCGACCCTCCGCGATTCTGAATTTTGTATTCTTTAATTTTCGTCTGTTTCGCGAATCCGTTTGACGTTACGATGAGCAGGCGCCTTTCTCCTTCCGCTTTTGTATTTCCTTTTATTATACCAAGTCCCGCGACCTCGTCTTCTTTTTTCAGCTTAATCGCGGTTACACCAGAGGCCGTTCTTCCCATCGGACGCACGTCGGATTCTTTGAATCGGATGGATTGTCCTTTCGCGGTTACGGTTACCAGCTCGTCTTTTCCGCCGGACGGCATGACCCAGCGAAGGGCGTCTTCGGATTTCAGATTAATCGCTATGATGCCCGTTTTTCGGACATTTCCAAACTCTTCCAGGGCGGTTTTTTTAATCAGACCATGTTTGGTGAGCATCACAAGGAATTTGTTTTTTTTGTTCTCATCACCCTCTTTGCCGGAATAAGAAATAATCGCGCTTACGCTCTCTCCCTGCGGGATGTCCAAAAAGTTGAAAATCATCTTGCCCTTGGAAGTGCGAGTCGCGACCGGAACTTCGTATACTTTTGTTTGAAAGACCTTCCCGCGATCCGTGAAAAAGAGGAGATTGTCGTGAGTGGACGCCGAAGTGAAATGCTCTATCACGTCTTCTTCCTTGAGTTCCGAGCCAATTAATCCCTTCCCTCCTCTTCTTTGCGCCTTAAAGGTTCCCGGGGGCATGCGCTTAATGTAGCCGCTTCTTGTGAGCGTGATGATGACATCTTCTTCGGGAACAAGATCTTCTTCCCGAAACTCTTTTAATCCGCTTTTTATTATTTTTGTCCTTCTCTCGTCGCCAAACTGTTTTTGAACATCCGAGAGCTCCTGCTTGATGATTCCGAGAATTCGTTTTGGTTCCTTTAAGATAAGCTGGAGTTCGGCAATCAGTTTTTTCTTCTCCTTCAGCTCATCCTCCAGCTTCTCGCGTTCCAGAGCGGCAAGCGTGGAAAGGCGCATTTCTAAAATTGCCACCGCCTGTATTTCGGTGAAAGCGAAGGTTTTTACAAGGTTTACTTTCGCCTCGTCGCGATCTTTTGATTTTCTAATCGTCGCTATTACCCTATCAATAACATCCAGCGCTTTTACAAGCCCCTCCAAAATATGCGCCCTATCTTCCGCCTTCTTCAGGTCAAATTCGGTTCTGCGCTTCACGACAACTTTTCTGTGTTTAATATATTCGGCAAGAATATCCTTCAGGGAGAGGAGGCGTGGCTGGATGCCGTCTACAAGGGCAATCATATTCAAATGAAAGCTTTTCTGAAGGTCGGTATGTTGATAAAACTGGTTTAAAATTTTTTGCGGTTCCGCGTCGGCTTTTGTCTCAATCACGATTCGCATACCCTCTCTGTCGGATTCGTCGCGAAGATCTTTTACCCCTTCAATTTTTTTATCCGTTACCAGCTCCGCCATTTTGATGATAAGGTCGGATTTGTTTACCTGATACGGAATTTCCGTGATGATGATTTGATAATTATTTTGCTTTTTTTCCTCAATCTCGGAGACTGCCCGAACCACGATGCTTCCGCGTCCGGTCGCGTACGCTTCCGCGATTGCTTTTCTGTCATACATAATCCCTCCGGTTGGAAAATCGGGACCCGGAATGTGCTCCATAATATCCGCGATTGTCGCCTCCGGATTATCAATCAGATAAGCGATGCCGTCCACGAGCTCTCCCAGGTTGTGCGGAGGAATTGAGGTTGCCATTCCGACCGCGATTCCCATTGTGCCGTTTAGGAGAAGGTTGGGAAGTTTCGCGGGGAGGACGTTTGGTTCTTCCCGCGAAGCGTCGTAGTTTGGATTCCACTTTACGGTTTCTTTTTCAATATCCGCGAGCATTTCGGAGGAGATTTTTGAGAGACGACATTCCGTGTACCGCTGGGCGGCCGCTCCATCACCGTCAACGCTTCCAAAATTTCCCTGGCCTTGTATTAGGGGATACCGAAGCGAGAAGTCCTGCGCCATTCGCACCATGGAATCGTACACCGCCATATCTCCGTGCGGGTGATATTTTCCCAATACTTCTCCAACCACGCGGGCGGATTTGACAAACTTCGTGCCCGAAGTAAGCCCCATGTCCCACATCGCCCAGAGGATTCTTCGGTGTACCGGCTTTAAGCCGTCGCGGACGTCGGGAAGCGCCCGCGCGACGATAACCGACATCGCGTAGTCCAGATACGACTCCTTGAGTTCTTCGGTAATTTCACGAGTTTCAATCGCGTCCCGTTTTATCGGTTCTGGTTCCGATTCTTGTGTTTTTGCTTTTGGCATACTTCTTACTTATTGCGTCTCTTTGTTATTTGTTGATGTTGATTTTTCTTCTTCCGTTGTGCTTGTCGCTTGCGACGCTAAAGGCGTTGAAGAGTTAACCTTTTTTTCTTCCTGTTTTTCCGTCTGTGTTTCAAGAGCGGGGGAGTTTTCTTTGTTTGTTTGTTCTTTTATTTTTTCCACAGTCTCTTGGGTTTTCCGAGTTGCTTCCCCGATATCCTTCTCCATGTTTTTCATGATGACTTTGAGTCCTTCTCCGAAAATAATCCAAATTGATTCTTCTTTCGGATTATCCACTTTTTCTGTTTTTTTGTTTAATGTTGGCAGGCTCGCCTTAAGATATAGAACCCAAAGGAGTATCACAAGCGCCATAGAAACGCTCGAGAGGAAAATGAGCCATCTTTGTTTTGTCTTCTCGTCTGACCGCTGTATCTCTTTGAGTTTTTTGTCTATGTTTTCAAAATATCCCATTTATAACCAGTTTAGGGTTTTGGATTCGCAAGGTAGGCAATTACCATGCCTTCTTCCTTAATATCCTTTTTCTTAACCACCAGCTTTTCTTCTTCTTTCGGCGACTGGCTTAGCTCGGCAAAAAATTTCTTCGGTTCTTTGGTGAAGAGAGAGGGAATAACAATGCCCGGCTCAATCTCACGAACCAGTTTTGCGGCGTTCGCCTCGCTTATATACGGAGACCCTCCTCCGGGCAGAATTAATATGTCAATTTCTTCCAGCTTACTTATCAGTTCGGGAGTTGGTTCATGATGAAGATGCCCCAACACTCCTACCCGAATATCTTCCAACTCAAAGAGATATGCCGTTACTGTTTTTTTGTTTTCATTGTCCGCTCCCCAGCCATAAATTCGCATCCCATCCGTTTCGTATTCTCCCCCATTTTCTATCCAGAGATATTCTTCTTTTTCTTCCTCGCCGTGTTCCACAAGCGGAGGTTTTAGGGTGTTTAGAATAATATTCGCTCCCTTGAACGAGCGGGAATTTATCGGGTCTATAAGAACGGTAAAGCTCCCCGACTGAATACGAAAGTAGTTTTCTCCTTGATATGTGATAACCATATTTTTTAGCTTATAGCTTATAGCTTATAGCTTATAGAAATTTTTTTCAATGGAAATAAATCTGCTCCAGTTGTTTGACACGCCTCCTTTCTATATGTATTCTGATGAGCGTTATGCAAACTATTCTAAAACCAAAACCCCAATCGTTGTTGCATCAGGTGCTTCACGACTTTCCCGCCCTCTTTGCCTCCCTAAAACCCGGAGATGTTGTTTCGGGAACGGTTCTTCATAAGGGCTCAAAGCTTATGCTTGTTGATTTGGGAAAGAATGGAACCGGAGCGGTGTATGGCGGAGAGCTTGTTCACGCGCGCGAGATGGTTCGCGGGCTTCAGGCAGGAAGTATTGTTTTTGGAAAGGTTATCAGTCCCGACAACGAGGAGGGGTTTGTGGAGCTTTCTATCGCGGATGCCGGCAAGCAGAAGGCGTGGGAGGAGGTCAACGAACTTAGAGAGAAAGATGAGGCGTTTACTATTCGACCAAGCGGTTTTAATAAGGGCGGGCTTATTGCCGATATCGCGGGACTAAAGGCATTTTTGCCTCTTTCCCAGCTTTCTCCCGAGCACTATCCAAAGGTACAGGACGGAGACAAGGCAAAAATTGTTCAGGAACTTCAGCGTCTTTTGAAGGAGGATTTCTCCGTGAAAATCATTGACGTGAATTCCAAGAGCGATAAGCTTATTATTTCCGAGCGCGCGGCAACCGAAGATAGCATGAAGCGATTCGCGGAGCAGTATAGCGTTGGACAGATTATTGAGGGCGTTATTTCCGGAGTCGCGAGCTTTGGAGCGTTTATCCGATTTACCGATAATCCGGCAGTTGAGGGGCTTATTCACATTTCCGAGCTTGATTACCGCTTGATTGAGAATCCAAAAGAGGTCGTTTCCATTGACGAGCAGGTAACGGCAAAAATTATTGAAATTAAAGACGGAAAAATATACCTTTCCCTCAAAGCCTTGAAGGCTGATCCTTGGGAGAAGACGTCTGAACTTTTCAAGGAGGGCGCGGAGGTTCGCGGGCGTGTATACGCCTTTCACCCGTTTGGCGCGATTATTGATCTCGGTGGCGTGCAAGGACAGATTCACGTTACTGAATTTGGAGGAGTACAGGAGATGAAAGACGCTCTTCTGCGCGACAAGGAGTATGGGTTTATTATTCAGACGGTTAAGCTCGAGGAGAGAAGAATATATCTTAAGCTGAAGAAATAAACCATCTTGCCGAATAGCGAATAAGTTGCGAATAATCAAATTTATTTGTTCGCATAGATTCGTTGTTCGGTGAGATTTTTTTGTTTGTCTTTTTTTGTTCCTTGAGCTAGAATAGATTTCGTTAATAAATTACTCATAATAAAAACGTTTATGAAACATCTTTCAAAACATATTCTTTGGGCTGTCGTTTCTTTGATTTCAATCGCGCTTGTCTTCTCCGCTTTTTTTGGAGAACAGGCGTCCAAACCAAAAAAACTTAGCTTAAATGAGCTTGTTTCAAGCATCAACGAGGGTGGGATTAAAAGCATCGCTGTTTTAGGCGACACGCTTAATATTGTCTTAAAAGATGAGGCAAAGGCAGTCGCGAAAAAAGAAGCAGAGGCGGGTCTTACCCAAACTCTTTTTAACTATGGGGTATTGCCGGAAAAGCTTTCCGCCGTTCAAATTTCTATCCAAGATGAGAGTGGCTTTCGTTATTGGATGGGCATTATTATCCCCTCTCTTCTTCCCGTGCTTCTTCTTATCCTTCTCTTTGGCTGGTTTTTTCGGCAGGCGAAGGGCGGAATGAATCAGGCGTTTACGTTTGGGAAGGCAAACTTAAAACTTTTTTCCGCTCATAAGGGACGCGTTTCATTTAAGGATGTCGCGGGGTTAAAAGAACCGAAGGAAGAACTTGAGGAGATCGTAGACTTCTTAAAAAACCCGAATAAGTTTTTGGATATGGGGGCGCGGATTCCTCGCGGAGTTCTTTTGGTTGGCCAGCCGGGCACCGGAAAAACATTGATGGCGAGAGCAATTGCCGGAGAAAGTAATGTTCCTTTTTTTCACATGTCAGCCTCGGAATTTGTGGAGATGTTTGTGGGAGTCGGGGCGAGCCGCGTGCGGGATTTGTTTCAGGTGGCAAAACGCGCGGCGCCCTCGCTTGTTTTCATTGATGAGATTGATGCCGTCGGAAGAGAGAGGGGCGCCGGCTTGGGAGGAGGGCACGACGAGAGAGAGCAGACGCTGAACCAGATTTTGGTTGAGATGGACGGCTTTGAACGAGAGACGAATGTGATTGTGATTGCCGCCACAAACAGACCGGATGTTTTAGACTCCGCGCTTCTTCGCCCCGGACGGTTTGACCGTCGTATTGTTATGGATATGCCGGACATTCAGGACAGAGATGAGATTTTACAGATTCACGCGAAAGGCAAACCGCTTGCCAAAGAGGTTAGTCTTCACGCTGTCGCCGTTCGCACGCCTGGTTTTGCCGGAGCCGACCTCGCGAATCTTTTGAATGAGGCGGCGATTCTTGCCGCGCGCCACGGGAAGAAGGAGATTAGCCAGCACGATATTATGAATTCCATTGAGAAGGTTCTTTTGGGACCAACCCGAACCTCCCGAAAGATTACCGACCATGAGAAGAAGGTAACGGCGTATCACGAGGCGGGACACGCGCTTGTTTCTGCCGCTTTGAAAGACGCGGACCCCGTTCAGAAGGTTTCCGTTGTTAGCCGCGGATTTGCCGGAGGATACACTATTAAGCTTCCGTTTGAAGAACGGCGATTAAAAACAAGGTCTGAATTTTTGGCGGAGCTCGCGGTCGCGTTCGGCGGATATGTCGCGGAGTTTTTTAAATTTCAGGACATTACAACTGGTTCATCAAGTGATATTAAGCAGGCAACTTCTCTCGCTCAAAAGCTTGTTACGAAATACGGCATGAGCGACAAACTGGGTCCCCGTTCGTACGGACGAAATCAGGAGATGATTTTTCTTGGGAGAGAAATTACCCATGACCGAGATTATTCAGAATCGGTCGCGACCCAGATTGACGCGGAGGTGAATGTATTTATTCAAAAGGCATTTCTTGCCGCGAAGAAAATCGTTTCAACGCACAAGGACGCGCTTGAGGCAATCGCGAAACATCTTATGGAAAAAGAATCTATTGAGCATGAGGAGTTTTACGCGCTTATTAAAACATTTAATCTGAAGCCGACGAAAATAAAGTGATTAGTTCTTGGTTGTAAGTTTTAAGTTGAAAATTTATAAATTTACAAGACGCGCCGAGGGCGCGTCTTGTTTTTTGCTCTTTCTCTCGTTATATTCATAGTATATTTTGCGCTCGTAGCTCAGTGGTAGAGCACCGCCCTTATAAGACGGTAGTCGCAGGTTCGATCCCTGCCGAGCGCACCAAGGGCGATTAGCTCAGTTGGTTAGAGCGACTCGTTTACACCGAGTAGGCCGGGGGTTCGAATCCCTCATCGCCCACAAAAAAGTGTCCCCTCGCGCGCTCGGCGCGAGGGGGAAAGAGGCTAAAAACCCCTCAACGTTGTTGCTTGCGCAACTTCTTCATGAGGTCTTTAGCCTCACGGTCCTCCGGATTAATCCGGAGAGCTTGTTCCACTAACGTTGTCGCGTCTTTGAAGTTTCCCCGTTTAAAGAACTCAATGGCGCGACCGACACCGTCAGCTTCTTTTGATACCAGAGGAATCATTTCCTCTGTATCACGCCAATCTCCCACGATGTTTCTCCTTTTGGAGTGGTGTGAGTGTACGTCTGGCGGCGATTGTACTCCCTTCTTCTTTTTTCCGCAACTTTTTTTATTCTTTCCAAAATGAGGCGCGGGACGAGATTTCTCTCGTCCCGCTTATTCTTACTCCGGCATCCAGTCGTAATGTTTTCCACGACGAATGTCGCGCGGATTTGTGGGGCGCTTTGCCCCATGGAAACGGCAGTGCGCTAGCCCACACTGCCCGCATGTCGGGCAAACGCGCTTACAGATTTTGCACGACGCCTTTTCTGTAAGAGGTTTGCCACACTTCGTACAACCGGACACGCAAACAACGCGCCCGCACATGCAAACGCGCATCCAGTTTGGATGCACATCGTCCAAAAGATAGACGACGCGTCCGCACTTATCACAGGTTGTTTGAGGCAGTTTCTCCGCTTCCTTTTCCCACATTGGTGTTCCTCTTTTTTCAAAGAACCGCGCTTTGCCCACGCAAAACGCCCGCTTCAAGGAGCGGGCGCTGGGTTCATGTATTAAAATATGAAGAATATAATCTTATTTCTTATTCAATTTCAATTCAACACAAAGCTCGATCCTTGAGTATGCGAAGGAGCGCCACCACGCTTTTGTTGAATACTGCCTGATGTTTTTTGTTTCCATCTTTGTTTTCGTTTTCATAAGCTTTTCTTTTAGCCCTTTCCTCGTCCTGCTAGTGTATCACTGTACTAGTACAGTGATACACTAGCATATAGGGTTTTTGTTTGTCAAGCGCTGTTCTGTGAGCTTATTTGGAACACTTGTTTGGAGGTAGAGCCTCCAAACAGTAGTTTTAATAAATATAAAGCTTCCGACAATTTCCCAGCTAGCGGTCTGCCTGTCTTGCTCGCTCTCTCTCCCGAGATGAGACGAACTTTATAAATAAAACGGTTAACGCAACGATTTTTTTTATTTCTCTCCCTTCTTTTCTTTCTTTTTTCCGTAGCCGAATCTCTGAATCACCGCGTTGAATCCCCCGTTTTCGTTCAAGAGCATTCGTGAGCCACGGGTTATGGTTACGGCGGCTACTTTCAGCTCCCGCATGATTTCTCTCTGTGAGACACCCTTGTTCAACATTTTTACAATCTGCCAGCGTTTTATAATTTCCCTATATTCCCTTGGCGCAAGAAGGTCCCACAAAAACTTATCTAAAAGCTCTTTATTTTTTGCGGTCTTTTGAATCAGTTCCAAAAGTTCTTCCGCGCATCGTTTTTCTTCTTTCGTGAGTGTCATATTAATTATGATTTCACCGTACTAGTACGGTATCATATTTCTTTTTTCACATCAACGCGTATGTTATCTTTTTTTGACATTGATTCGGTTCCGGTTTATGTTGAAGCATTATGGAACAGGTTCAAGAATTACGCTTCCTCACTCCGTTTGGCATAGAGCTTGGAGTTGGTCAAATTATCCAAGAGATTGTCCGTTTTATTGAGGAGAATCCGAAACACTCATACAAAGTTATTATCGGCACCGATTCACAGGCGCTTGACGAGCATCGCGCGGATTTTGTTACCGCACTCGTTGTGCATCGCGTTGGAAACGGCGGGCGGTATTTTTGGAGGAGGATGGATTTCGGAAAATTCTATACGCTTCGCGACCGAATTATTCAGGAAGTTGTCGCTTCGCTTGATACCGCGAAAATCATCTTAACCGAGCTTCGCGCCACCAATACCACCAACTGGGACTTTGAGATTCACGCGGATGTTGGCTCAAACGGAAATACAAAAGTACTGATTCAGGAGGTGGTCGGCATGATTCGCGCGAATGACTTTGAGGCGAAAACGAAGCCGGAGAGTTTTGCCGCGTCAAAGGTAGCGGATCGTTATGTTTAGAAACTAGAATCTAGAAAATAGAATCCGGGACACTTCTATTTTCTATTTTCTATTTTCTATTTTCTTTTTGTGGATAAACTTGTTTTTGATATTGAGACGAAGAATACGTTTGATGATGTCGGCGGGAGAGACCACCTGAAAGACCTTGATGTTTCCATTGTCTGCGCTTATTCCTACGACCAGAACAAATACTTTTCGTTTTTTGAGAACGAGCTTGAGGCGTTCGGAGAGATGGCGAGAAGGTCTCTTCTTGTCGGATTTAGCAGTAAGCGCTTTGACGCTTTGATTTTAGAGAAGCATTATGCCTTTAACATTTCCGCCCTTCCTCATTTTGATATTTTGGATGAGATTGAAAATTCACTTGGACGACGCGTTAGCCTGGATGTTCTCGCGAAAGCTAATCTTGGAGATAACGGGGGGAAGACGGCCTCCGGGCTAGATGCCGTCCGGTTCTACCGCGAGGGTCAGTTGGATTTACTCAAAGAATACTGCCTGCAGGACGTGAAAGTTACAAAAGAGATATTTGACCTTATCCGAAAGCAGGAATATTTATGGATTCCTCAACGAAACATGCCCCAGATGATTAAGCTTCCGATTGTGTTTACCGAGCCGAAAGCTCCTCCGCAAGCCTCTCTTTTTTAGCGAGAAGGAATGTTTTACAATGTTTTACATGAGTCGGCTAGATGTTTCGTGAAAAACACTATGAGCAGAAAAAGAGGTTGTTTGAAAGAAATTGTTAAAATTGTCATCGTTTCACTTGTTATTATTGGACTCATCGCCGCCTACATTCCTTTGCTTTTCGCTTAGATCGCGCGCAGGCGCTACAAAAAAATATGAAAGATGACCTATTACATTCACTTATTCAACGGGAAACGATAAGGCAGAGCGAAACCATGGACCTTATCGCTTCGGAGAACTATACCTCACCAGAGGTTCTTCAGGCTGTTGGGTCGGTTTTTTCCAATAAGTACGCGGAGGGGTATCCGCGAAAAAGATACTATCAAGGAAACGCAGTTGCCGATGAATTAGAAGAGCTCGCGATTTCGCGCGGACTAACTCTTTTTGGACTTTCATCCGAGGAGTGGTCGCTGAATGTCCAGCCCTATTCCGGCTCTCCCGCGAACCTTGCCGTGTATCTCGCGCTTCTTGCTCCAGGAGAGAAAGTTATGGGCATGCAACTTTCCATGGGCGGACACTTAACGCACGGGCACAAGGTAAGCGCGACAGGGATTATCTGGAACCAAGTTCCCTATGGCGTTTCAAAAGACACGGAGATGCTTGACTATAACGAACTCATGGAAACCGCGAAGCGGGAGATGCCAAAAATGATTATCGCGGGATACACCGCGTATCCGCGTGTTATTGACTGGAAAAAGTTTCGTGAAATTGCGGATGCTGTGGGCGCATATTTATTCGTTGATATGTCACACCTGGCAGGGCTTGTTGCAGGAGACTCCTACCCCTCCCCCTTTCAATACGCGGATGTTGTAACAACCACAACACACAAGACGCTTCGGGGGCCGCGGTCGGCGATTATATTTACCAGGAAACAAGGATTAAAGATTAAGGATCAAGGAAAAAAACTGTTTACTATCGCGGAGGCAATTGATAAAGCGGTTTTCCCCGGACTTCAGGGCGGGCCGCACTTAAATCAAATCGCGGGAATCGCGCAAACATTTTTTGAGGCAAGCACGCCGGAGTTCAAAATATACGCGGCGCAGATTGTGAAAAACGCGCGAGCGCTCGCGGAAGCGCTTTCGGAATTAGGGTGGAGGATTGTTTCAGGCGGAACCGATTCTCATCTGCTTCTTGTTGATACCATGAGCAAAAATATCGGCGGTAAGGACGCGGCAATAGAACTTGAGAAGGCAAATATTGTTACGAATATGAACACAATTCCTTTTGACCCCCAGCCGCCCATGAATCCCTCGGGTCTTCGTTTGGGGACTCCCTCATGCACCACGCGCGGAATGAAGGAAAAAGAGATTGGGTTGGTTGCGGAATATATTAATGCAGTCTTACTCAAAACACGAACTCCCGAGGAAGTTCAAAAAGACGTGCTCGCGCTTTGTAAAAAGTTTCCGCTTTTGTATTAGCTTTTAAATAGTTTCAGGCGATACTCTTTCGCGAGCGGCTTAAAATGCGTTACATCAAATGTGAGGAGTGTTTGTATGCCTTCCGCCCTCATGGTCGCGATAATGCTTGCGTCCACGAAACTTATGTCTTTATTTTTGATTTCTTTGAACAGGCGCCAGGATTCCGTTTGAATTGCCGGAGATACATGTACGACACGAGCGCTGGGGTCGGAATTTAAAAATTCTCCCGTTACCACCGCCGATCCCCTTCCTCTGCGTTGTGAAACCACGGTAACCACTTCCGCGAAAATTAGATTTGAAATAACTAAAGTATTGTCGTTCTTTTTCAGCTCTTCTGTAACTTTCCGGGCTTTTTCATATTGCGAATCCTCTGGATTTGCGAGCGCGATAAAATAATTTGAATCAACAAATACGGAGTCAGATGTTTCCATAGAGATACTTATCCATATTTTCAGAGAGGTCTTTTGGTCCTTTTATTCCCATTTTACTCAGTTTGTCCGCCAACTCCAACAGGGATTCTCCCGCAGATTTTGTCCGTTTCTCCGTTGCGTTGCTTTGCCGTCTTTCTACTTCTTCCTGGGCGCGGAGGGTCTGCCGTATGAGCTCGGAAACACTTGTACTGTGCTTTGCGGCTTTTCTCTTTAGTCGTTGCAGCTGGCTTTGCGGAAGATATATTTGTGTTCTTGTCATAGTTGTATGATACATCATGATGTATGTTACTTCAAGATATGGCTACATTTCGTCAGCTAGCTCAATTGCTTAACTTCTTCTTCGGGACCATCTTCTATTTCTCCATCTTCATTCATAAATTATATTTCCTCCTCCTTGGAGACAATTTCAATATTCATAAACAAACTCAACAAAACGAGTGCGCGGGCGACCGGACTCGAACCGGCGACCTCTGCCGTGACAGGGAATCGCTCTAACCAACTGAACTACGCCCGCAACACACTACAATATCATACGTTCATATCTTAAAATCAAATATCTGTGCAGTATTCTTGAATTAGTCCGAACGCATTTCGCCGCCTGCGGCGGCGAGGAAGTCCCCCCGCGAAAATTCGGAAAGGCGGCGGAGCCGCACCGCTGACAATTTCAAGTTTTTCTTTGGCGGCATTAAATCCAAGAATTCGCAAAACGAATACAAAACTGATTCAAAAAAAATTTTATGAATTTAAAAAACCTAACTCTATTAAACCCAACCACTTTATTTTTACTAGATCTAATCGCTCCAATTCCTTTGAGTTTCTGTTTTAACTTCAGAAGCAATTATGGCTTGAAACCAAAAATCGGGATAGCCCTGATTAGCCGCTCTTACTTTATCACAGTTAGCATTCCATTCTTTTTTACTTTTACTTGAGCGCATGAGTGCAACCACACCTTCCTCTAATTTTAAATTCTCATTAGACATAGTTGCGTCTTCGGGCAAACCTTTTTCAGCAGCATGCTTTCCGCGCCTCTCTTCGGAAATATATTTATTGATGTCTTCCAAAGTTGTGTCTTCAGGCAAGCCTTTTCTAACAGCAAGCCTTTTGCGATGCTCTTCTAATCTTTTATTAGACTCTTCTAACTCTTTGCGATTCTCTTCTAAATCATATTTACGAATGTCTTCCAAAGTTGTGTCTTCAGGCAAGCCTTTTATAGCAATAAGCTCTTTGCGACTCTCTTCGGAATCAGAATCAATGCTTCCCATTCCTATTTTTTCTATAGACATATTTTTTCTTTCTTAAGAATTAACTTGTGAATTTATTATAGAAAGTCTACTAAATTTTCTATGGACATATTATACAACGGGACTTTTATGATTACAAGGATCCTATGCCACTTCCTGCTGATAACAGGATTCACAATAGATGATTTCTGGGCGCTCCGGGGCGTGGGGGGTTTGAAACGACTCCTTACATTTATTTTCTCCGTGGCGATGACTTGGAGCCCCGGCGCATTGGCATTCGCGGGTCCATAATTGTATCGGGTTTTTTAGGCGAATGCGCTCCATGTGGCGGCATTGGGGGCAGAGGCGCGGAAGCGGCACGCCGAGACGCATATACAACATAAGTTCCTGCGGCAAAATTTTGAACGCGGTTGCGCACTGCTCTTTACATATTCCTTTGTGTGCACACTCAAGTATTTCTTTTATAATAGATTCTTCTACGTCAGCAATGTTTTCCGGTATTGCTTCTGTTTTTAAAGTAATGCTGTATTCTTTTTTCTCCGGCGCGCGCCATTTGAAACCAATGTGTTCCGCCTCTTCTTTTGTTTTCGGACAATAGTCCTGCGCAAGCGTTTCGTTATAGGCGAAGGTGCTCATGTCAGCCGGAAAAAATTCTCCGTACTCCCCTTTCGCCTTCATTGCTTCAATAATTTTCGGGGCAAGGACTTCATATTCCTCTTTCGAATATTGCTTGTTCAAAATGCAGTATTCTTTTTTTCGCAAGCCAACACATCCGAATATATGGTTTGAGTCGAAGCAGTTGTAGGAGTATTGCACATTAAACCCGCCCCAAATGAATGCAGAGCACTTTACGTTTTGCCCGGTTACGCTTACGGCTTCGTAGAAGAGTTCACTTCCGTTCCAAACAATAAACGCATCCATTCCGTCTTTTACCCGCTCGTGCAGGCGAAATCCGTACCGGCAGTTTTCCACCTCGTTTCTCGCGTTAAAACAGCAATGCAAGTTCCTGCTGTTTGTGATGTCATCGCCTGTTACATTTTCGGACTTCAAGATTGCCGCAAATTTTCTCGGAGTGCGCTTTTTTAATTCCTCAAATGTTTCTTTTGCTTTTTTCAGTCCGGAAAAAGTTCCAAGGCGCATCTCTTGCAGCCGTTTTTTATATTCCTCTTTTGAATACTGCTCGTTAAATATGCAGTTGCTTTTATTCCGCAAACCCACGCACCCCACAGAGTCCTGGCAGTTAATGCAGTTGTAGAGAAGCCATGAGTCGGTACAGCTTACACACGCCTCGCAAAAACGGAGTTTTGAAGAGTTCGCGGAATCAATTGTTTCATAGCAAAGTTCTATTTCGCGCGATTGGTGCGTGTCCGCACACTCTCTTGCTCCCAAGATCGCGCCAAACGAATACATGCAGTCCTCTCCCCCGTCTATGCTCACGCAGAAATAGCAATTTTTGAATTCAAACTATAGTTCGTGTATTCCGAATTCACGAGATTTTTTTGGATCAAGTTTGGATGCGGTATGCTTTTGAAAAGCTCCCCAAACTGCTCAAAAAACGGGCGCGAGAAATCATATTCGCGGCCGTATTCAAGTGGGTCCCAGGCATCGCTTTTCCAGTATTCGTTTTTATAAACTTTGAGAGGCGTTTCAGGAGAAAACATCGCGAGCATCTGCTCGCCTGTGGCATCACACTTTCTTCGGTACCATGTCCGTTCATTACGGAAAAGGAGCCGCCGAATCATGCGGCATTCGGGACACAAAGTTGGAGACGGGACTTTTAGGAGATTTAGCATTTCCCTGTCCCCTTCGTTTATTACGAACTCCTTTTTGCACTCTACACATTGTTTTTGTTCTTCGGACATGGTTTTTTATGCGTGTTACGCCTTGTGATTTACGAAAAATGTGATATTATGAGTATAATTAAATATATAGCAGAAAGCAATCATTTTTTGATTGTTTTTTGTTTGGAAAATATGAGTTTTGACGAGTTGTATCACAAAAAAATTGGGAAACTTCTTCCAAAACACGCCCGGCCGGAAAAAATTATAGAAGAGGTTTCGGAGCATCTTTCGTCTTATAAACAGATGATTTTTTACGTCCTCGGTCCTTTACTCTTTTTTTATTTCGGCATGGGGATTTTTGTGGGTGAATATTCCGGCGGGGCCGCGCTTTTTGCCCTTTTCATTTCTTTTTACAGTAGTTTTCTGCCTGAAGCGGACTTGATGCTTACTCCAAAAGGATTCCTCGCACGAAGAGGGCGTGTTGCCAAGCCATATGAAAAATATTTTATTCTCTTTTTCGCGCCTTTTTACCTCTACCTTATCGCGACGAAAAAAATGCGGCCGGTGTTTTCAAACGAATACAAGCCATTTCACCGCTTGAGGGCCTTTTTTTTATACGCCTTTTTTCTTTTTGTCCTTGGTCTCATTCTTTATGCTTCTCTTTTTAAGGCCTTTTTCTTCATGCTTTTCGGCGCCATTGGGTATGCCACCCACCTTGTTGTAGATAAGGTGATATAACATTTACGAATTACGATTTTATAAGGTATTATTCTCTTATGCCACCCCAAGAACGACTGCCTTCTTCGCCCGAGGCGGCGCATGAGTCCCCGGCTTTTCAACAGTTGAAGACGCTTTTTGGTCGAAATGACCTTGCTGTTGGACGGGATGTCGGAGTGCGCCACGGCAGTCCGGCAGAGGCAAAAAAAATGAGAGATACAATTCTTGCCGCGCGCAACAGCATTCTTTCCTCCGGCGAAGACGGGCCATATGGAGCACTCTATAAAATTTTTTCACGATTTTTTCATCAGGAAGAACGCGATGGCGATACATACAATACCTATACGTATAAGGAGGACGCCGTGAACGCGATTTCGCGGTGGGGCGAACTTGCTCGCGAAGAGCGCGTAACCGGACATTACAAATACTCCCTTTCGGATCTTCGTCTGATGATTGAAGGAATTCTTGACACCATCGTCGGGCGCAAAGGAAGCGCTCTTCATATGGTAGACACGTTTCCAACACATGAAACCCATATTCGAAACACTGCCGAATCGTACCAAACCATTGACCGGATTGAGGGATGGGATACGGTTGCCCCTTTTCTTATAGAATGCGTAGACCGGCTCTCGCGTATGGATATGGAACGAGACGACCCTAGCGAGACCGCGCTTTTGCTTACGGCGGTTTCTCTTCACGCGAAGGACGCCCTTGACGCGCTTCGGCCCTCAAACTCTTAAAAATTTGTTTTTTGTCACATTGGGTCATATTCTTATTATGCGAAACAAGCCGAATATCAAAAAAACCTCATCGAAAACTGCTCAGGCCTTGCGTGAATTTTACGAAAGTCGCAAAGAAATCGCCCAAGATAAAGGCAGGGTTTTATGTTCTCTAAAAAATCTACGCTAACTTGATGATAATAAACGGTAAAAAAATTGCGGAAGAGATTATTGCGGAACTAAAGCAAAAGCCCGTGCCGAAGCGGTTTTTTGCCGTATTTTTGGTCGGGAATGATTCGACCTCCGCGAGTTTTGTCCGACAGAAAGAAAAGACCGCGAAGGCACTCGGTATTGATTTTCGGATTTATTCATATCCCAAAGAAATCACGAACGACAAACTGCGAAAAGAAATTTCACGCGTCGCGCTTTCAAAACGGTGTGGAGGAGCGCTTGTTCAACTCCCCCTCTCCTCTCATTTGAATCGGCATTACATCTTGAACGTGATTCCACGGGAGAAGGATGTTGATGTTTTGGGAGAACGCGCGCTTGGCGCGTTTTATGCCGGACGGAACCTTGTTTTGCCGCCCGCCGTCGGCACGACTCAAAAAATACTTTCAACTTTCAACTTTCAACTTTCAACTTCAAGGGTTGCTGTTGTTGGTCTTGGACTTCTTGTGGGTAAGCCTATTTCCGTTTGGCTTATGGGCAGAGTAAAAGAACTTTATCTTTTAGATTCTTCAAGCGACCTTTCAATATTAAAAGAGGCTGATTTAGTTATTTCCGGCGTCGGGAAGGCAGGACTTATCAAGCCTTCCATGTTAAAGAAAAACGCGAGCCCCGTTAGAGGTCGCCCTTCCGTTTTTAGCGGAAGGGTTGCGGTCGCCGAGGGGCGGCCCTCCTCTAACGGGGCGGGAATTATTGATTTCGGATATGACGAGCATGGGGAAAGTATAGCTGGGGATTTTGACGCTTCGGAACTTACAAACTTATCAACTTATAAACTCGCCTTCTATACTCCCACTCCGGGAGGAACGGGACCCATCTTGGTTGCACAACTTATGGAGAACTTTTATACTTTGAACGGTTTGAGTTCTTAGATTGGGGGGGGGAGAGCATGGACTGGTCAGAAGACTTGCTTTTTTTCTTTGGAACCGTCGTCTGCTTCTTGTTTTGGAAAGGCGTTCGCTTTTTTAGGAGATGGCAAGACGAACGTCGTGAGGAAAAAAGCTATTCAAAAGACTACGAGACTTGGAATCCTCCCCGCTAATGGAGTGATTCCAAGAACCAAAGGGGGCGCGATTCCGTCGCGCCCTTTTCTTTGTTTTACTAGACTATGTTTAATTTCCTATTACGATAGAGTTTGACGGCAAGCCCAGAACATATCTGCCGTTTTGCCAATCCTTGCTTGCTTCAGAATGCCCAATATTTGACATATCAGACCAAACAAAAGAATCTGTTCTTCTGTTTGAGATAATTTCGTCCCGCGTAGCAGAGCCGATTTTTGTTTTTGTTTCATTGAGATATAAACTCACATTTGCGATCGCCGTTCCTGGAACGGGATTTATGTCCGAGAAGGGAAGGTTTATCTCGTATGTTTTAACGCTTCCCGCCGTGACAATTTCGGAGGTTTTAAGAATGAGCGTGAGATATCCCGTCTTCCCCCTCTCAATTGGATCTTCCAATGATGCGGAGATGACGCTCGACGCGGAATAGGCATCAGACATACTAAGAATAGCGCTTGTATCAAGTGATATAATTCTCATATTTTCCGGCCCCAGGAGAAGAGGAGAGGGCATTGGAGCGTCCATCCTTGCGCCAGTCGTAGAAATTTTTAATTGGATTTTTTTCCAAGACATGTTTCCCGCCGGGTCCGCGGTAATGCTAAAACGCATAACCGGTATTATGCTCGTCGCAAGCCTTGCTCCCGGCACACTTGTTACGCTGACGATTGGTTTTGTTTTGTATACCACCTTTTCACTTCCTCGCGCAGAAAAACTTCCCCAAGCCTCCCTTAAAGTTTCTCCTTCTTTCGTTGCTTCTCCCGATAGAAAAAGTGAGAAAGCATCACCAGAGTCGGCGCCTTCAGCAATGGTTCTCATAACTCCTTTCACCGTAAGATTTATTGTGCTGGATGCTGGTATCTGAAAACGAACATTCTCCGCATAAGCTCTTCCCGAAACAATTTCTACCGAATATCCCTCCGGGTTTCCTACCGAAGTTTTATCCTTGGTATACAGTTTCAGCAGTGAAATATTGTCTGTCGTGCTTGAAGAAATGGACGAGGATGAATCAAGAAGCTGGAAATTCAACGTATCAATCATCACTATATCAGGTCCGCCGTTTGTGAAGTCAAATGTTCCAAGCGTCTCTTCCTCTCCAGCAATCACAATACCCTCGTGATCGTCCGATGCTTTATTAACTGAAATTGGCCCATTTATTATGTCAGCGCATTTTTCGCCAAAATATCTTGCCATAAGCGCCAAATCAACGATATTTAATGTTCCATCTTTATTCAGATCTCCTTTTGATGCGATTGGAACGGACATTCCAAACGCTCTGCCTACGTGTACCAGATCAACAATGTTTATACTCCCGTCATTATTCATGTCCGCGAGAAGACAAAACGAAGCAGGCTCGCCGAAAGAGACGAGTTGCCCCCGCAAAGATTGTCCGCGATTTTGCAGAAGTGAGTTTGTTTGCCAAATAGTTGTAATAATGCCCGCGACGAGAATGACCGGGACAAAAAAAGAGATTTTTTTCATGTTTATATTAATTTATGTTTGATTTTTAACTAAACTTCCTTTTTTTGTTCTTTTTTTTCTTCTTCTGTTTCGGTTTTGACGATACTCGCGAGTGTTTTCTTTTTTATCGCCTCAAGGAGTTTTTTGTCTTCCTTTAGCTTCAAACGGCTCGCGTCAAACCCTACGGCAATTTTTTCTCCCTCAAAAGAAAGGGTCGCGCCGGCTTTTTGAATCACGCCGTATTTCATGCCCGTTGTCAGCACGTCCGCTTCGTATGAGATTCCTTCGCCGTACATAATGTCAAACTCGGCGACCTTGAAGGGCGGAGCGACCTTGTTTTTTACCACCTTTGCTCTTGTGCGATTTCCAACAATCTCCTCCCCTTTTTTAATCTGCGCGATGCGGCGAATATCCACGCGGACGGAGGCGTAGAATTTCAGCGCCATTCCGCCGGGAGTTGTTTCCGGATTTCCAAACACGATGCCGATTTTCATGCGCGTCTGGTTGATGAAGATGATAATGGTTTTTGCCTTGTCGGCAATCGCGGTTATTTTCCGAAGCGCCTGGGACATGAGGCGCGCCTGAAGCCCCATGTGACTTGCCCCCATCTCCCCTTCTATTTCCGCCCGGGGAGTAAGCGCCGCGACGGAATCCACAACCACAACATCAATCATCTCCGACCGGACGATTGCCTCCAGAATGTTTAATGCTTCTTCTCCGTTGTCAGGTTGGGAGATTATTAAATCTTTTATTTTTACGCCGATTCGCGCCGCATATTCCGGGTCAAGCGCGTGCTCCGCGTCAATGAACGCCGCCTTCCCTCCCTTCCTTTGCACTTCGGCGACCGCGTGAAGGGCGAGAGTTGTTTTTCCGCTTGATTCAGGCCCATAAATTTCTACCACTCTTCCTTTCGGGAAGCCTCCAACTCCAAGCGCAATATCTAGAGAGAAGGAGCCTGTTGATATCGCTTCTATTTTTATGTGATGTTTGTCTCCCAACAGCATGACCGCCCCCTCCCCGAATCTTGATTGGAGATTTTCCATGAGAGTGGAAAGGCTTTCTTTTTCTTCCGATTTTGTTTCTTTTGTTTTTTTCGGCATATTGTTTATTGTACTCCTTCTTGTTGCTGTATGTCTTTCTGCGGAATACTCGTTGAAGCGTTTACGCTTTTTGGTATTTCAGGAAGCTTGAAAACAGGAACGAGGGGCGGAACATATTCTGTTTTTATTTGTGTTTTTTCTTCCATGCCGTCAATTTTTTGTTCATAAAAAACCTGTTTGGGAAGCGTGTGTTCTTTTCCAAGCACTTTTTTCGCTTTGAAGACAAGCGAGTTGAATCCCGGCTCTAAAAATACTTCTTTTTTGAACTCCCCTTTTTCGTTTACAAACAGCTCCTCTCCTCCCAATGTGAGTTTGTATCCCTGATTGATTGTTCCTTCTATCGTAAGGGGGGATGTTTCTACGTTGGTTGTTTCCCCCTCAAGATTGTTAAATTTAAGTTTTGGATTATCAAGAGAAAGGAAGCGGAAGATAATCAGGCCGACTATGATAAGAACCGTTGCTCCGATAATCGGGTTCTTATTTATCGTTATTTTTGAGATAAAGCGATTTTCCGGAAGTTTGTCCGCTTTGCCGGATTTGCGAATCGTTTCATTATTTTTCAGATATTCCAGCCAAAGCTTTTCTCCATCCAAATCAAGCGCTTCTCCGACGCGAAGAAGATAGCCCCGCACATAGGGCGCCGCCGGAAGCTTTTCCAGCTTGTCTTCCAAAAGAAGAGCGAGGTGTTTTTCGGAAACTCCCGTCTGATGCTCCAGTTTTTCCAGCGTCATTCCCTTCTGTTTTACCGCTTCCCGCAAAACAAGGGAGAGCCGTTTCATTTCGTCCATATAGAAGAAGTGTAGGCTGTGCGGGCAAAAACGGCAAGAAACGCGAGAAAGAGGCGCGTTTTTGATGCATCATTTTAAAGGTTCTTTACATAAACACCTCTCTCGGCTTGGCTCCATCCGCCTGCCCGATAACACCTCTTTCTTCCATCATATCCAAAAGACGCGCCGCCCTTGCGTAACCCACGCGAAGCCTTCGCTGAAGAAACGAGGCGGAAATTTTTCCCGCTTGGCGCGCGATTTCCAAAGCTTCTTCATATAACTTATCATCGTCCTCATCCGGCGCCTTGTTGAAGCTTTTAAAATCAATGTTTCCCAATCCCGTTCCTCCTTTTTCTCCCAATGTTTCTATCGTTTCTTCGGCTTCTTCCGCTTCTTCTTTTTCTTCCGGCGCCGACCGATTGTTTTTCTTGATGAAGGTAATCACTTTTTTCAACTCCTCTTCGCTTATGAAACTGCCCTGTACGCGGCGAGGCTTGGAAAGCTCCGCGCTCGTAAAGAGAAGGTCTCCGTTTCCCAAAAGCTTTTCCGCTCCCGCTGAATCAAGAATCGTTCTTGAATCCACCTGGCTCGCGACCTGGAGCGCGATGCGGGAAGGAATATTCGCTTTAATGAGACCCGTTATCACCTCTACCGACGGGCGCTGTGTTGAAACTACGAGGTGAATCCCCGTCGCCCGCGCCATCTGCGCAAGGCGGATGATTGAACCTTCCACTTCCTTTCCGTAGGAAACCATAAGGTCGGCAAGCTCGTCTATCACAATCACTATATATGGAAGCTTCTCTTCTATTTTGTTGTTGTAGCTTTTAATATCCCGTGAACCTGCTTCCATAAGAATCTGATACCTCCGTTCCATTTCCTGAATCGCCCATCGAAGAGCTCCTATGGATTTTTTGTTTTCCGTGATGACGGGAGTAAGGAGGTGGGGAATATCGTTGTATATGGAGAGTTCCACCCGTTTTGGATCCACCATAATCATCCGGAGCATCTCCGGCGAATTTTTGTAAAGCAGAGAGATAATCATTCCCTGAATCATGATAGACTTTCCGCTTCCGGTCGCTCCCGCGATAAGCATGTGGGGCATCTTGCTTATGTCTCCGAAGACGGGGTCGCCATTTACGTCCCTTCCAAGCGCGAATGTAAGCGGGGGCGCGGTATGAAATTCGGGATAGAGAAGAAGGCTTCCCAACCGCACGGTTGCCGCGGACTTATTCGGCACCTCAATACCAACTAGAGATTTTCCGGGAATCGGAGCCTCAATACGAATCGGGTGCGCCGCGAGCGCGAGCGCGAGATCCTGATTCAATGATGTGAGACGGGTAAGCTTTACTCCCTCGGCGGGTTTTAGCGTATACCGCGTTACGGTTGGACCGACATTGATTTCTCCCATCTCCACCACGATTCCAAAACTTTCCAGCGTGCGTTTGATGATATTCGCGTTCGCGCGCAAATCCCCTATCGTTGGCTTTTCAACGGAAGAGACGAGAAGCGAGAGGGGTGGCGGAACGTAGTTTCTTACTTCTGCCTGCTTTATTTCTCCCTTCTTCGGCATGTTTTTCGGTTCTATAATTTCAAGTTCTTTTTCTCCTTTTTTATCTTTCTTTTCGGTTTCTCCTCTTACCTCTTCAGGAATAAGAGGAAGTTTTATCTCAAGTTCTTTTTCTTTCTTTTGCTGTTCCGGCTTCTCTTCTTCCTCTTCCCTCTTCCTTATTAACGCTCTTATTGAGATTGGCTTGTTTACAATAATAAGAAGAGATGAGACGAGCGCGACTCCCATAATGATAAGGGAGGCTATTGTTCCAAACGGTTTTTCAATTGTTCCTACCAGAGAACCAGTTAATCCTCCTCTCCCTTCGGCTATGATATCCAAAAATCCAAGCCCGGAGAGAATAAATATCAATCCTCCGATTGCGGTTGTGCCGAATATTTTTTTTCCTTCAGAAACAATAAGGGTCAGGGCAAAAAGGAGAGAGACGGTCGGCAACAGATAGTATCCGATGCCAAAGAGCTTATGAAGCCCCTTATACGCGTAATCACCAAGAGGCCCCGCCTTGCCTATGGCGGCAAGAACGAGAAGTATCGCAAGGCCCGCGAGCGCGATAATAAAAATGGCGCGCTTAATTTCGGGATGTATTTTTTCAATGATTGTTTCTTTTTCCCGAACAATCTCTTTTTCTTTTTGTTTCTTTTTTAGCTGTTTCTTTTTTGCCATACCATATACATTCAACCGCAAAGAAGATGAACATGCAAGGAGATTTTTTTTGCGCGGAAGGACTATTTGTCCAATACCTCTTTATATAAAGCTCAAAAGTTCTTCTTTTTTTTCTTCCACTGCTTCTTTTGTTTTTCCCTCAATGTTTATCCGCAGAAGAGGTTCGGTGTTTGAGGCGCGAATGACGCACCACCAGTCCGGATATTCAATAGAAAGGCCGTCCATCTCATCAAGGTTGCCATCTTTGTAGCGTTCTTTTAATTTTTGCAATGCTTTCGGAATATCTTTTACTTCTATGTTTATCTGCGGATGCTGGAAATAAACATTAAACTCTTGAATGAGGCTTGAAAGCTTTTTACCGGACTTGGATAAGAGTTCAAGAACAAAAAGAAGAGCAATGAAACCTGAATCGGTACAAAAATTTTCTTTGAAGGCGTAGTGCGCGGACATCTCCCCTCCCAGAATTGCTCCCTCTCTTCTCATCGCGTCCCAGACATTCGCGTATCCAACCGGCGTACGAATCGCTCGCCCGCCCATCTCTTTAATTTTTTCGGGAACAATTTTGCTACATTCAACGGTGTAGACAATCGCCTCTCCCGGATGCGTTTCCAGCATCATCTTCGCGAGTAAAAGAAGCGTATAGTCCGCGCGAATAAATGTTCCCGTCTCATCCACAAAAAACATGCGGTCGGTGTCGCCGTCAAATATAACTCCCAGGTCGGCATTTGTTTCCCGCACTTTTTTTACAAGCGCCGTTTGTGATTCCGGTTTTAGAGGGTCTGAAGGATGATTTGGAAAATTTCCGTCAAGATCAAAAAAAAGAGGCGTTACCATAAACGGCAGATGTTTTGAGAGCGCGGGAATCATTTTTCCCGCCATGCCGTTTCCGGCATCCACCACGATATTAAACGGTTTCAATTTTTTACCGTCAACGAACGAGAGAATATGAGAAACGTGGTCTTCAAGAATATCTTTTTCTATTACGCTTCCCCCTTCTTTTTTTTCTTCCGGTTGTAAGTTGTTTTCCAAAAACTTCAGAACGTCCGCGCCGCGAACCGCCGTCATGTTTCCGTGAATCATTTTTAATCCAATATATTCTTTTGGATTATGCGATGCCGTTACCATCACTCCCCCATCATATTTTTGTTTTCCAACCGCGAAATATATTCCGTCAATCGGCGTAAGCCCGACATCTTCCACGCTCACCCCCTCATCTATCAATCCTCTTACTAACCCATCATGAATGTCTTTTGCTCCAAGACGCATGTCTCTTCCCACAACTACTCTCCCCCACCTCTCCTTGCGCGCAAGCGCTCTTCCTATATCGTAGGCAGTCTTCGTATCAAAATCAGTCGGGTAAATTCCACGAATATCATATGAGCGAAAAATATGTCTTTGCATAATTTTTATACCAGCAAGGCTTTGCCGAATACTTTAATATCCTTTTTCTTATTATCTTAATTCGTAAATTGTAACATTTTTTTATGTTTGATTGATAGGCTTAAGTCTCTTCGCCATGTTTCTTTAACGAGGATGAGATTTGGACTGACACTCCCGAGCTCACGAGCGAAAGGAGTGTGGCAAAAGACTTTAAAAGTGTTACAAGACAAAGATGACTATGTTCCTGATAACCTTATATTATTGACATAATTGTTTATCATTGTGAAACATTTTTGTCTATTTACAATTAGTGTTAAACAGTGTGAAACACTGTTTTTTATTTTTTCTTAAAAAGTGTTAAAAAATGCCTTAAATGCTACATTTTTTCTTTTTTGTCTGTTTTGTATGTTTCACGTGAAACACTTTGTGCAGATTTTTTTGGTTTAAAATGTTTTACACGAAACACTTTGTGTCATTTTTTTGTATTTAATGTTTTACACGAAACACTTATGGTGTAAAACATTCAAGTGTTTTACACTTTTTGGTTTTTATTGTTTTTCAAGAAACATAATTGTATCTTTTTGTGTTTTTAGTGTTTCACACGAAACATTTTTTTTGTTATATTGGTATCAATGACCGAAAAATTTGATGTTGGCATGCTTGGCGAGGATATTGCCTGCAATTATCTTCGTTCTTGTGGATACAAGGTTCTTGAACGAAATGTCCGCTTTCCTTTTGGAGAGATTGATATTATCGCTCAACATAAAAATAAGACGCTTGTTTTTGTTGAAGTTAAAACAATGAATTGTTTGTCTTTTGTCAATAGTCTTAAGCCGGAAGACCAGATGACTGCCGCCAAACAAAAAAAGTTTCGGCGAGTGGCGCTTGCTTATGTCGCGTCTCATTCTCAACTTGTGCGCGACGACAAGGGGTTTCAGCTTGATGTTCTCGCGATTGACCTTTTTCCTGACGGACGGCATGAGGTGAGGCATTATGAGAATGCGGTGGGGGAGTAGCGGAAAGTTGAAAGTTATGAGTTATGAGTTTTAAGTTTACGGTTATTAGGACAAAATAAATGACCTCATCCATAAGGCGAAACTTAAGAAATAATAAATAGGCAATGTATCACTGTACTAGTACGGTGATACATAGATGATGGATGAGGGGGGGGTTGTGCTTACTTTACGAAGGGGGAATTAAAAAAATTTCTTGAACTAATTTGAATTAGTCCGATGGGATTTTTTAGCTTTTTATTTTTGTTGAACGCAATGCTGTGAATGCTTTCTTTGTGAGTTGTATATTTTATGTTTTTCAGTGAAGATGTTTTTAGACAGTTCTTTGTAAACCTTTCACCGTGAATGAGGGGGCGGCAATGAATCTCGCGATGCCTGGGAACCCTCGGTATCAACCGAATTCTCTCGTTCCTTTTTTCGGGTATGACAACCTCGTCGGTTTCATGGTTGAGGTTGAGCTCGCTTTGTTAACAACTCTCGCCGAAGCGGGACTTGTCCCATGGGAGGACATAAAGCTCTTGACTCCGGAGGTTCGGAAGCGCCTGCTTTCAATCACAACCACAGAGGTGGATGAGGTTGAAAGGATTACTAAGCATGATGTGCGCGCGCTTGTGCGCATCATGCAGGAGATTCTCCCTGAACCTCTTAGAAGATGGACTCATCTTCTCCTTACAAGTTACGATGTCGTTGATACGGCGCGCGCCCTCCAGTTCAAGCGTGCGCACAAGAGGGTTGTTCGGCCAATGATTCAGCATCTCGTTTACGTCTTTCGGATTCTAGCCGAGAGGTACGCGAGTACGCTTCAAATTGGGAGAACGCATGGGCAACACGCTCTCCCGATTACCGTCGGTTTCTGGCTGGCTACGATTTTAAGTCGGGTACTTCACAATGCCAAAGAAATGGATTGTTTTGCCGACAGACTATGTGGCAAAGTCTCGGGCGCGGTCGGAGCATACAATTCTCAGATCGCCACGGGGGTCTATGAGTTTAAAGCGGGAGAGGAAACAGAAATTTTTGAGGAAACTCTCCTTGGTCATCTAGGAGAGGGGCTTCGAACCCCTCCCATCTCTACGCAGATTCTTCCGCCCGAGCCCCTTGCCTACTATCTCTTTGCGGTGGCGGGACTTTCGGCAACGCTCGGTCAGTTTGGAGCTGACTCTCGACAGCTTACGCGCACGGAGATAGGCGAGATTGCCGAGCCTTTCTTGCCTGGCCAGGTTGGTTCGTCAACCATGGCCCACAAACGAAATCCCTTTAACTTTGAAATCCTTCAAGGGATGTGGGAGGGGGTGCAAGCCGAGATGGGGAAGGTGCTTTCGCTTCTCATAAGTGAACACCAACGTGATCTCGTTGGGAGTTCCCTGATGAGGGACCTGCCCACCATTGTGATCAGGTTGGTACAACAGCTTGATGTGCTGTTGCGTCCTGACAATGAGGGGGTTCCGTTCCTCGAGCGGGTTGTGGTTGACAAGGAAGCGTGTGACCGCAACCTCGCCGCGCGTGGCGATATCGTGCTTGCCGAGCTATTCTATATTGCTCTTCAGATTGCTGGGTTTGTGGGTGACGCCCACGAACTCGTAAATCACGGAGCGGTCAAGCTTGCGCAACGCGAAGGCGTTTCTCTTTTCACGGCAATTGAACAGATTGCCTATACAGATGCGGGGGTTGGAATGGCGTGGAACAAAATTCCTCAAGCAACGATGGATGTTCTTCGTGACCCGCGTCTGTACGTCGGGCGCGCCACGGAAAAGACCCTTCAGGTCTGTCGCGACGCAGACAATTATCTGCGTACCTCGTTCTAAACTAGCCGTTCAAAGAGGCCGTTCAATGGTCTCTTGCGTCTTCCGAAACCAATCGGAAGGCGCTTTTATTTTTACATTTTCTTGACTTCTGTTTGTGCGGGGGTATACTTTGATTATTAGGTTGTATTGTCCGCTGGTATAGCGGACGTTTTGCTATAAGGGTATTGATGCGCGAAACATATTTATCTTGTGTATGCCTTTGATCCCGTAGAGCTTCGCCACGGGGTAAGCAAGCTCAAGCAATAACTTAATTTTGTAATTTATTCTAAACTAATGTTAAAAGGCTTATGAACTTAAAAGAACTTATTTCAGCAGTACACCAAGTTGCCGAAGAGAAGGGGATTGAGACGAAGCGGGCAGTGGAGGCGGTTGAACAGGCGCTTGCCGCGGCATATAAAAAAGAATACCGAAAGAGATCGGAGGTTGTTCGCGCGCGGCTTAATCAAAAAAACGGGGAGTTAAAATTTTCTCTCGTTAAGACAGTCGTTGACCCAAGCGAGGTTCGCGTCGTGGAAGACGTTCCCGAAGAAGCGGGAGTGGAGGGGCAGAAAAAACAGACGCCTGAAATTGATATGTCCGGAGAAGAGGGAGAGGGTGTTCTTCCGCGATATAATTCCGACCGCCATATTTTTGTTGAGGACGCGAAAGAGTTTAAAAAAGACGCCGTTTCGGGAGACGAGATTGAGTTTCCGCTTGAATCGCATGAAGACTTTGGGAGAATAGCGGCGCAAACCGCGAAGCAGGTTATTTTGCAGGCGCTCCGCGAAGCAGAGAAGGATTCCATCCGAAAAGAGTTCGCGGGTAAGGAGGGAGAGGTTGTAAGCGGTGTTGTTCAGCGTTTTGAGAGGGGCTCGGTTTATGCCGACCTCGGACGCGTTATCGGAGTTATGTTTCATAATGAGAGTATTCTCGGAGAACATTATAAGGTTGGGCAAAGAATGCGTTTTCTCGTACTCGCGGTGCAGGACGAGGACAGAAAGAGGCCTGGGATTATTCTTTCCCGCGCCCATCCGAATTTTGTACAGAAACTTTTTGAAATGGAGGTGCCGGAGGTCGCGGAAGGAATTGTTGAAATTAAATTTGTCGCGAGAGAGCCCGGTAACAGAACAAAGATTGCCGTCTCATCAAATCAGGAGGGAGTTGACCCTATTGGCGCCGTTGTCGGACAACGGGGTACGCGAGTTATGGCAGTTACCAACGAACTTGGAAATGAGAAGGTCGATGTTATCCAGTGGTCGGAGGAGCCCGCGAAGTTTGTAGGCAACGCGATTTCTCCGGCAAAGGTGAAGCTGGTTGAGATTCTCCCCCGACGCGAAGCGCGCGTGCTTGTCGCGGAAGACCAGCTTAGCCTCGCAATCGGAAAGTTCGGACAGAATGTGCGACTTGCCGCGAAACTTACGGGATGGAAAATTGACGTGCGTTCGCAATCCCGCCCCGATGAGGTGCTGGAAGGAGGCATCGCTCAAGCGCAGATTGACCTCGTAGACCCCGCCTTAGCGGGACACGGGGCAGGCGCGGACGAAACGCAGACAAACGCAGGCGATTCTAAAGAAAACGCGGGAAGTTCTGACGAAGAGAGTGAAGACTCTCAAGAAAAATAATTATAACTTACTACTATATATGACTAATATCATCTACTATATTGTATTTGTTCCTATCGCGCTCGCGATTCTTTATACCTTGTATCTTATAAAAGGGCTTTCAAAGTGCTCTTCCGGAAACGAGAAGATGGTTGAAATTTCCAAGGCAATTCAAACAGGCTCGCAGGCATACATGAACCGCCAATACAAAACAGTCGCGGCTGTCGGGATTGTCGTATTCGGGCTTATCGTGTTTTTTCTTCAGTGGGTTACCGCGCTTGGATTCCTCGTAGGCGCTGTTTTTTCCGCCGTTGCCGGATACATCGGCATGAATGTTGCCGTTCGTTCAAACAGTAAAACGGCGGAAGCCGCGAGGAGCGGAATATCTTCCGCGCTTTCGCTCGCCTTCCGAGCCGGTTCGGTTACCGGACTTCTCGTTGTCGCGCTCGCTCTTCTCGCGGTCTCCGGTTTTTACTTTATTACAAAGGATATTGGCGGGCTTATTGGGCTTGGATTTGGAGCAAGTTTGATTTCCATTTTCGCGCGGCTTGGCGGAGGAATTTTTACCAAAGCCGCTGATGTGGGAGCAGACTTGGTAGGGAAGGTTGAGGCGGATATTCCGGAGGATGACCCGAGAAATCCCGCTGTTATCGCCGACAACGTGGGTGATAACGTAGGGGATTGCGCGGGCATGGCGGCTGACCTCTTTGAAACGTATGCCGTAACGCTTACCGCTTCCATTCTCCTCGGACATCTTTTGAAGGTTCCCAATGCCGTGGTTTTTCCTCTCGCGCTTGGAGGCGTCGCCATCATTGCTTCTCTTTTGGGATGTTTCGCTGTTTGGTACCGTAAAACAATCATGGGGTCTCTTTATCAGGGGCTCGCTGTCGCGATTATTTCCGCGGGGATTCTTTTCTTTCCCGTTACAAAGCTTTTCTTTCCCAATAACGTTCTTCCCGTTTATCTTTCCGCTCTTGTCGGGCTCGCGGTTACGGTTCTTATGGTTCTTCTCACCGATTACTACACCGCGAAAAAATTTCGTCCTGTACGGTCTATCGCGGAAGCCTCAAAATCGGGACACGGGCCAAATGTTATTATCGGACTCGCCGTCGGACTTGAGGCAACCATGCTTCCTGTTATCGCGATTGTCGCGGCCATGATTCTTAGCTTTTTTCTTGCCGGAGTTTACGGCATCGCGATCGCCGTTACTTCCATGCTTTCGGTTGTCGGCATTATTGTTTCTATTGATTCTTTCGGTCCTATTACCGATAACGCCGGAGGGATTGCCGAAATGTCCGGAGCGCCCGAAGACGTGAGGGAAATAACAGACGCGCTTGACGCGGTTGGAAATACAACAAAAGCAATTACCAAGGGATACGCTATTGCTTCCGCGGGACTCGCGGCGCTTGTGCTTTTTGCCGGATATACGGCGGAGCTCGCGACCTCTTCCAAGTCGGTCTCTTTTCAGCTTATTGACCCGTATGTTATCGCCGGACTTCTTTTAGGGGCCGCCGTTCCTTACCTTTTCGCTTCATTTGCCATGCGGTCGGTGGGGAAGACGGCAGGCGCGGTAGTTGAGGAGGTGCGCCGACAGTTTCGCGAGATTAAAGGCATTATGGAGGGAACCGCTAAGCCGGAATACGGACGCGCCATTGATATTGTTACGAGCGCGGCTCTTAAAGAAATGATTATCCCTTCGCTTCTTCCTATTGTTTCCGTGCTTATTGTCGGCTTCTTTCTTGGGGCGGCGGCTTTAGGAGGATTCCTTATCGGGTCTATTATTTCCGGACTCTTTATCGCGATTTCCATGACTTCCGGTGGCGCGGCGTGGGATAACGCGAAGAAGTATATTGAGGCGGGGAACTTTGGCGGAAAGAAATCTGACCCGCACAAGGCGGCGGTTACCGGAGACACGGTTGGGGATGTATACAAGGATACCGCTGGACCCGCTATCAATCCTCTTATTAAGGTGATTAATATAGTAGCTCTCTTAATTGTTCCTTTCTTATAAAGAAGATGTGCGCAAACAAAAAACTCGCCGGAAGGCGGGTTTTTGTTTCTTAGACGTGTTTTCCATGCCTATCCCCTCATGGGGTAATCTTTAATATTTTATTCCCCGAGCTTGTCGAGGGGATACATTATCTCAAGGTATGCCTTCGACTTCGCTCAGGCAATAACATGGTTTACACTGTCAAGGGATAGGCATGGTGTTTTCCACAGGTTGTGAACAGCCGTTTAGTGAGATTGATAGAAATGAGGGGCTTGAGGTATGATTTGATATGTTTATGGTGGATGTTAAGGGAAAAAAGGTTTTGGTTATGGGGCTTGGGCTTCTTCACGGGGGAGTCGCGACGACGAAGTGGCTTGTTAAGCATGGAGCGCGGGTTACCATTACCGATTTGAAGACGAGGAAGGAGCTTGCGTCTTCCATCAAATCCCTTGGCGCTGTCGCGCGAAAGGTTCGCTTTGTGTTGGGTGGACACAAAGAGGAGGATTTTCGGACGCATGATATTGTTGTTGTAAATCCCGGAGTTCCCCGAACAAGTCCTTTTCTTCAGATTGCCCGAGAGGCGGGCTTGGAAATCATAAACGACGCGGTTGTGTTTTTTGATTTCGCGCGGAATCCGACTGTCGCCATTACCGGCACCAAGGGAAAGACAACAACGACGACATGGATCGCGCATCTTTTGAAATCCCGATGGTCTCACATAAAAGCCGCGGGAAATACACCGGAGAATCCACTATTGAAAGAGTTGGAGAGAATTGAAGCCCTTCGACTTCGCTCAGGGAATACAGATTGTATGCCTGTAGTGCTTGAACTTTCTTCTTGGCAATTAGAGCTTCTTCCTTCAGCGCGGAAGGCGCCCGACCTCGCTTTGATTACCAATATATATGAAGACCATTTGAACCGTTATGACTCTATGGAAGCATACGCGAACGCGAAGGCGGAAGTTTTTTCCCGTCAAACCCCTTCCCAGCTTTTGCTCCTTTCTTACGAGGATAAGTGGACTCCTTATTTTCTCGCGAAGAAACCAAAAGCGAGTATATATTTTTTTTCTCTTTATTCATTTCCTAAAAAATTAAACGGACTTTTTTTGCGGGACGGTTTTGTGTTCCGACAGGATGGCGTGGAGAGGAGGGTTCTTTCCAAAGAATTTTTTGAAGAGCATGTTCTTCCGCTAGGGAAGCATAATATTTTAAATCTCCTTGCCGCGATGCTTGTTTCTTTTCTTCAGGGAATCCCGTGGAACGTTATGAGAGAACTTGTTCCTTCTCTGCCCTCCATTCCATATCGGCAGAAGATTGTTTTGAAAAAAGGGGGGCTTCTTGTTATTAACGATTCGACCGCGACCTCTCCCGAAGCGACGAGCGCCGCTATTCGTAGATTCGCTTCTCTTTCTCCCTTAAACCTTTTCCTGATTTGCGGAGGCACCGATAAAAACCTTTCTTATGATAACTGGGCGAGAGTTGTTGCCAAGCATATTCCTTCCGACCGACTTTTTCTCCTTAAAGGAAGCGCGACCGAACACATGAAGGCTTCGCTCCGTAAGGTCGGACTTGCTCATGTTCAAGAATTTTCAGAACTTGAACCTCTTATTCGTTCGGTAAAAGAGCGTGTTGGCCGCGACTCGATTGTTCTTTTTTCTCCCGGGGCGGCGAGCTTTGAAACATTCTTGAACGAGTTTGATAGGGGAGAGAGATTTACAAAGCTCGCGCGAATATATTTTAATATGATATAATGTTTGTATTATGGATGATGAGATAACATACGAGCATGATATTTTCGCCGAGCTTGCGAAAGCGAAAGCTTCTCCCATGACTCTTCAGATTGATACCGATGAACCAAGCGAGAAGAAAAGTATTCGTTCCGACTTTGACGACGAGGCGGAGGGACAGCTTACGATTGACGTGTTTCAAGACGAGGATAACGTTTATGTTCAGTCTGCCGTCGCGGGTGTCAGCCCTGATGATTTAGAAATTAACATTACTAAAGAGGCCGTTACGGTTCGCGGAAAGAGAGAGCGCACACATAAGGTTTCCTCCCAGGATTTTTTCTACCAAGAGTGTTTTTGGGGAGGCTTTTCCCGTTCTGTCGTGCTCCCTCAAGAAGTTGACCCCGATAGGGCCGTTGCCTCATTAAAAAATGGCGTTCTTACTATTAAAATGCCTAAGTTTGATAGAAGAAGGTCAAAAAATATTAAGGTAAAGTCTGATTAAATATCGTAAGGTCGCTTTGCGTTATATAGTTTCTTTAATTTAATCGTTAATTATTAATTTACTATTTCTATGGACACACCAAACGATAAGCCAATGAGCTTCGGCACTAATTTAGGCGGTTCTTCCACCCCGCCCTCACCATTTACTCCTCCCACCTCTCCTTCTTCTTCTGTTTCTTCCCCAACTCCACTAGCACCAACCCCTCCCAAGCCATCTTTTTCACCAAATTCTTTTACTCCGTCCGCCTCTCCTTTCTCTCCGGCAGGCGCTTCTTCGTCCACTCCGAAAGTTGAAATTCGTACAATGGGTTCAGATGTTAGCTCAATGCAAACAAGTGGCGGTGGCGCACCGAAGCCATATACGCCAAGCACTCCTCCTGTTCCTTCTTTTTCGCCTCCCGCGCCCACTATTCCAGCTTCCTCATCTTCTTCTCCCTTTCCCGCTTCGTTTCTTACTCCGGAAGAGCCTGTAACTCCGGGAGGTTCTTCTGTTCCGCCCACTTCTTCTCCCTTGTCTTCCTCCGCTCAAAATTCTAATGGAGCAGGACCCGCCTCTCTTCCCACAACGCCTTTATCTTCTAAAACTAAGGGGGTGAGAACTAAAAAGAGCGGGCTCTTTGCTCTTATTATTTCTATTATTGTTGTTGTGGGCGCCGGCGCGCTTGGATATTTCTTTGTTTTCCCTCTTTTTTATGGCACGCCTCCTCCGGATGTTTCCGAAAACACAACTCCTACGCCCCCAGAAGCTCCGGCTCTTGAAGTTCAAGAAGAGGTTCCTTTGGACGGTCAGCCCGCTAATGGATTGGTTCCCGCAATCACTCCAACCTCTTCTCAACCCGCGCCAACTTCTGCTCAACAGCCCTCTCTTCCCACTCGCCCTTCTCACGTTTCCTATCTGATAAGTTCTCTCGGAGCTGGTACGCCAGTTACACTCGGGTCTCTTAGTTTGAATTCAATCCGAAGCGCGCTTGGATTTGGGACGGCCTCCACTCCAAGTTTAAAGGAGGTTCTTCTACAAACTTCGCAGGGATCCGTGCTTTTTCCCAGCCTCGCGAAGCTTATTTCTCCCGAACTGTTTACGGAGGAGTTGCTTTCTTACTTTGAAACGGATTTTACGCTCGCGATTTACACAAACGCTCAAGGAAGCTGGCCTGTTTATGTGTTGAAAGCGCTTTCCGCGGGAGATTCCGTCCTCGCCAAACAAGACGTGTCCCGCATTGAAACTGTAAACGCCGCGACGCTTGGTAATTTCTTTCTTACCTCTCCGGGAGGCACCGGAATGTGGCAGGACGGAAAGGTGATTGGAACTTCCGGGAGATACACCACATTTACCCAGTCGGGCGCCGCCTTAAATTATGTTTGGTTTGACTCGTATCTTCTTATTGGCACAAATTATTCCGCGATTCAGGAGACCGCGAAGAAGTTGGGGAGCTGACGACTAGAAGCTAGAATCTAGAAGCTAGAATCTAGAAGCTAGAATCTAGAATCTAAAAAATAGAAGCTAATGGCGCTTCTATTTTCTTTTGTAGTTTAGCATGATAGCATTAGCTTATGAATACTGACACATACAAAGAAAAACTCCTCTCCGAGAAGAAAAAAATTGAGGAGGAGCTTTCCACGTACGCGAAGGGATTGCGTTTCCGAGACGGTGCGGGGAAGGAGGAAGATGAGGAGGCAGACGAAGCGGAAGAGACCGCTACGTATCTTGGGCTTCAGGAGGCGTTGCACAACAAGATTACGCATATTAAAAAGGCTCTTGCCCGCATTGAAGAAGGAGTCTACGGAACTTGTGAAAAGTGCGGAGGAGAAATAGGAGGAGCGGTTTTGGACGCGGAGCCAGAATCATCTCTTTGCAAGTCGTGTAAATCCCTCTAGATACGTTTGTTTCATGCGGACTATACCGAAACTTTTTTCCGCCGATATTGACGGTATTAACGCTCATTTGATTGAGGTGGAGGCCGACCTTAATGTCGGCCTTCATTCGTTTCATATTGTCGGGCTTGCCGATAAGGCGGTAACCGAAGCGAAGGAACGCGTTAATTCCGCCCTGAAGAATTGTGGTATCCGACCTCCCTCAAAAGAGAATCGGAAGATTACAATCAATCTCGCTCCGGCTGACGTTAAAAAAACCGGTTCCCGATTTGATCTTCCTATCGCTCTTACGTATCTTCTCGCGAGCGAACAGATGAGGCCTTTTGAAACACAAGACAAGATGTTCGCGGGGGAGCTTTCTCTTGACGGGTCGCTTCGCCCCATTCCAGGAGCTTTGAATACTTCGCTTCTCGCGCGAGAGCTTGGCATTCAAAATGTCTTCGTCCCTGTCGCGAACGCGATGGAGGCGGCGATTGTTGAGGGAGTTACTGTTTTTCCAATCAGCACGCTTCAAGAGCTTGTTTCTCATCTGGAAGGAAGCTCTCTTGTTTCTCCCCAGCCCCTCACCGAAACACAACCAACCTACCATCCTTCCGCCTTGCGCATTTCCGAAATTAAGGGGCAGGAGTTCGCGAAGAGGGCGCTTCTTGTCGCGGCTTCGGGCGGACACCATGTTTTGCTTTCGGGACCTCCCGGAACCGGAAAAACAATGCTCGCGCAAGCCCTCGCTTCTCTTCTTCCCCCTCCCTCGCTTTCCGAAACTATTGAGATTACCAAAATTTACAGCGCGAACGGACTTAACAAGCAAGCTCCCTGCGTTTCTTATCGTCCGTTTCGGTCTCCCCATCACAGCGCGTCTTTTGTTTCCATTATCGGAGGGGGGCAGGAGCCACGTCCCGGGGAAATCAGCCTCGCTCATCGCGGACTTCTTTTTCTTGACGAGGCTCCGGAATTTCGCAGAGACGTTCTTGAGGGATTGCGACAACCTATTGAGAGCGGAGAGGTTCATATCGCGCGCGCGAAAAAATCCCTTTCTTTTCCCGCGCGATTTATGCTGGTTATCGCCATGAACCCCTGTCCTTGCGGATATTTTGAGGATTCTTCCCGCGAGTGCCGTTGTTCGGCGCATGAAATTATCAGGTATCAAAAAAAATTGTCGGGGCCTCTTCTTGACCGAATTGACATTCAGCTTACGATTCCGCGCATTCCTATTGAAGAGTTACGAATGATTTCGCGCGGAGACGAGGAAGAGGACGAGGAGCTTCGCCGAAGAGTACAATCAGCCCGCCTTGTTGCCGCCAAACGTTTTTCTCGCGCCGGCATCGCGATTCATACAAACTCGGAGATGAGGTCAAAAGATGTTGATTCCATCATTCAACTTGATTCGGAGGCGGAGACTGCTCTGAAACAAATTCTTGAAAAATCCCTTATTTCGGCGAGAGGATATTACCGAATGCTAAAACTCGCGCAAACTATTGCCGACATGGAAGAAGCTCCTCTTATTAAACAAGGACATATTTTAGAGGCTTTTCAGTACCGACTAAAAGAAGCTAGAACGTAGACTCCCGAATAGAAGGCTCGTTTCCATTCACGCTCGGGGAGGCATACGGAAGGATTAGCCTGCTTCCGGGATTTTCAATAAGTTTTTGATAGTTTTGATTATAGGCTTTTATCGCGCTTGCCGTTGTTTTGTGCCGGCTCGCAATCAATTCTATTGAGTCTTCTTCTTTTGTTTCATATAAAATTCCTTCCACCGGAAGAATGAAAAGCTTTTCTCCTGAATGTAGGAGGGTTTTTAATTCCGGATTTGCCCATAATATTGTTTCTTTTGAGACTCCAAACCGAGCCGCGATTTCTGAAATCGTATCTCCTTTTTTGCTTTTATATATCCTTATTCCGCTTTCTTCCTCTCCTTCCGGCGCTCCATATCCGACAATTGTTCCGTCTTTTTCCGTGTTTATTCTTTTATTTTCCTTTTCTTCGTCTGACGAAATACTTTTTACCGCTCCCGCGTCTTCAAAAAACGTTTTCCCCGCGAGTGTTTCTTTCGCTTTTTCCGTCTGTGTTCCGTTATATAACGAAAATCCCCGATTATTATCGAGGGTTGTTTTACCGCCTATAACAACACCGCAAATGAGAACAAGAGACCAGATGTTTGCCGAATTCAGATTTCTCTTTAGAGTACGCCAAGGTTCTGCTACCATACGTGGGGATAGCATATCACGTTATTGAGGGGTTTGGAAGCTTTTAATAGAGTCGGTTAATATTAGAATCTCGGTTGATTTAGAGCTTTTTTGCTATGGGCGCAAGATTAGGACAACATTTTTTGAAGAATCCCACGGTTATAGAACGTATTATTTCCGCGCTTCAGCTTGCCGAAGGAGATTTTGTTATTGAGATTGGGCCGGGGAGGGGGGCTTTGACGCGAGAAATTATTGCAAGATTGCAAAATTTCAAGATTGCAAAATTTGTGGCAATTGAAAAAGATGAGAGGCTCGCAAGAGCTCTTGCGAGTAGTTTTCAATCAATTTCCAAACATCAATTTTCAAACGCGCAACACATTATTATTGAGGGCGACGCGCTCAAAGTTCTCCCCGAGATTTCAAAAGACTACAAGTTGAAAGCTATAAGCTACAAGCTCGTTGGAAATATCCCTTACTATATTACGGGGAAGCTTCTTAGAACCATCGGAGAATTAGAGCACAAGCCAACGCTTACCGTTCTTATGACGCAGAAGGAGGTGGCGGAGCGCGTTTGCGCCAAGCCTCCTTTTATGAATCCCGCCAGAAGCCGTTCTTTGCAGACGATAGAGACTATGGTTACGCTCAAGCAATCCGCTTTTAACGGGATGAACCTTCTTGCCGCGTGCGTGCAGTACTGGGCGGACGCGGAATATCTTTTTTCTGTTTCAAAACAGGAGTTTCAGCCTCCGCCAAAGGTGGCTTCTGCAGTGATACGACTAAAGATTAAAGATCAAGGACTAAAGATTAATGATAAATATTATAAACTTGTGAACGTGCTTTTTAAACAGCCGAGAAAGACGATACTGAATAATCTGCTCTTAAGCAGAAAATCCGAAGCACGAAATTTGAAATCCGAAATGGACAAGGAGAGGATTATAAAGAAGCTTCAGAAAGCTGGAATTAATCCATCCCTTCGTCCACAGAATCTTTCTGTTCCTCTTATTATCAAGTTGTCCGAGATGTTGTAGAATAATGATTGATGGAGAATCATACGTTGTTTTCAAAACAAAAACGATTTTTGTTTTCTTTTCTCGTGCTTTTCTTTGGAGCGCTCACCGCGATTTATTTTCTTCGGGCTTCTTCCCGAATAGCTTTTTCACCCTCTCGCCAAGCCATTTCTTTTTCAACATATAAAGACCTTTTGGACACAGCTCCGCGGGCAGAGCCTGGGATTGACCCTCTTAAAGAAAATGTTACCGAGAACCTAATCGGCGAGTATGGGAAGGAGTTTTTTCGTTTAAATGAAGACAAGGCGGGAAAGGGAAGGGAGGCGCTCGCCTCGCTTACGATGCCGGACGACGCGTTTTTGGAGGGGATTATAAACAAGAGCGTGGAGATTCCTCTTCGTCTTTCCCTCTTTACGCTTGAGGATGTTCATACTATTTCAACTAGCTCACCCGAGAGCGCGCAGAGATGGGCGGATTCTTATCAGGACATTTCCACAAAATATGTTGGGAAGTTAAACACTCATTTTCTTACGGCAGTTTCCCAATTTGTTTCCGATTCCAACACATCTTCTCTTCAGGACCATCTCGCGGCATATCGCGCGGAGGTGGAGGAACTGCTCGCGCTTCAGGTTCCACGGTCGCTTGCCGGCCTGCATCTTCAACTTCTTAATGTGTGGCAGAGAAGGCTTATGATTGGAGCTACGCTTGAGCTCGGAAAAGACGATTCACTCAAAATTCCCCTCGCCTTGAATAGTTTATCGGACTTAGTTCAAGAGGAGGCGAAGCTTCAAGCATCTTTGGAGGAGATGACGAGGTAGTTTTTATATGAGGTTTTTTATCAGACATATTTATCGGGCAGGCGGGGCGTTGCTTTTATTCTCTTTTCTTTCTTTTTCTTTACCACTTTTGCCCGTTGCGGAGGCGGCAGATGTTTGTTCCCAATCCCGATGGGGAATCTATGTGGGGCAGAAGGGGGTGAGTGAGAAGCTTATTGACGCGGGACGGAACGGGGGAAGCGAGGCAGAGTTTAGAGAGCTGTATCCGGAAAATAGGTATCCTTCCCCGCCTTATACCGTTAAGTGCGCGCCTAAACAGAGTGTCAGCAATGTTGATTTGAAGAAGGAGTGCGGGCTTGATATCGCGAAGGATTGGGCTACTCAAGAGGCGACGCGGTTAGTAAAACATGGTTGGGACAGGCTCACGGGGTGGGTAAAGGGTAAGGCGAAGGAGGGGCTTAAGGCTGGCGTTAATTTTGTTACGGGAGGGCAGGGAGGAGAGATGGCAGAGGAGGTCGGGGGCGATATTTTAGGAGAAGAGCCGCAATTAGTGGAGGAGGTGAATTCAACTACCGTTTTATGGCAGTCGTGCATTCAGGCTTTGCAGGATTACGCGAAAGAAAAGTCTCTCGCGACATTTAAGAAGCGGATGCTTGATTCGCTTGTGGATGAAACAATCAGCTGGATTCAAAATGGAGGAAGACCGCGCTTTATTCAAAACTTTGGAGACACGCTAAAAAATGCCGCTAATGCCGCTGTTGGAGATGTGGTTTCCGAGCTTGGGTTTGCCGACCTCTGCTCTCCTCTTCAAATTCCGCCGGGACTGGGCTCTCAACTAACGCTTAAGCCTCCCCACTTTTCAGACCAGATTTCCTGCACGCTCTCGGACGTGGTTGGCAACGTGAAGGGTTTTTACAATGACTTTTCCCAGGGGGGATGGAAGGGATACATGGAGCTCTTGAGACCCCAAAACAACCAACTTGGGCTCTCTCTCCTTATTTTTGACGAGATCGCGCGCGCGACCCAAGAGAAGAAGGATGCCGCCACTTTGGAGGCTATCGCGAGTCAGGGCTTTGAGCCCGTAAAAGAGTGCGTGCTTTGGAGGGCGGACAGTCTTGATACCGGCAGGACGATTAACAGAGATATTACGGCAGAAATGGCGGTTAATTATGACAGGAGCCAGTATGCGCTTGTGTGCACGGAGGAGAAGATTACATGGCCGGGCAAGACGGTTGGAGCGCAACTTGATACCGCGCTTGAGGCTGATTTTCATCTTCTCTCCGGCACGGACGACATGAGCTTGTATGTGAATGGAATATTTGATGCCGCGATTAGCAGAGTTGTTACGGAGGCGCAGGGAAAAATTGCGGATATAAGGACGAGCAGGAGCGGACGAGGGCTTGGGCCGAAATCCCGCGAGGGACAGATCGCGGAAGAAGAAGAAAAGAAAAAAGACACAACCCTTTCTTCTGAAGAAAGAGAGGGGGCGCAGAAAAAAATTGACGCTCTTACTATCCAACAAACACAGGCGGATGAATATGAGGCGGCGAAAGATTTTACCGAGCCTCTTAAGGCTTCTATTATGACCGGCTCGGCAGACGCGATAGCTTCATTAGAAAGACTGCCCGCGCTTATCAAACAACTTGAGGATGATAATAAGTCGCTTCTTGTAACCCTTCAGGGAGACGGGGCTAAGGTTGAGGGTTTGTTTGCCTGCGAAAAGCGGGTTAAGGGAGCCGCAACCTGTTCGGCAACGGAGGAGCTTCAACAGTCTTTGCAAGACATTACCGACCTTGGCCCGGGCCCTCTTAGTCAGCTTTATAAAACCCACACGGATGCCGCGCAAGGCTTCATTGAAAACATTAAAGAAATTCAGGAAAAGGCTAAAGATAGTAAGTCGGAGGGGGAGCTTACACGGCTTCTTTCCCAACTCACCTCCGTTGGGAGCGAGGCAGGTCGGCTTCTTCAAATATATGAAACGTGGACAAAGACGCTTGCCGCGCGACTGAAGGAGGCGAAGAAGAGATTGAGTGAGTGTACAATAAACAGCCCGCCGTATGTCTGTTCCACGGTTCTGATTGATGAGGTGGAGTAGAGAGCGAATGAGTTGTAAGTTATAAGTTGTAAGTTTTAAGTTGGTAAGTTACGACGAGTTATGATAAGTTAACAAGTTTATAAGTTGGTAAGTTACGATAAACTGAAGGAGAAAAACAGAACGCATGTTCAAACGTTTTCGCACATATTTAATCGGATTATTGCCTCTTCTGGGAATTGTTCTTCTTTTCCCCTCTCCGGCTTTTGCTTTTTTGCCGTTGGTTCTAGGCGCTGTGGGAGAGATTACCAAATATTTTTTAATTTTCGTCATTATTAAATATGTTGGCGGAATGCTTTTTGTCGTCGGCGGATATTTTACCAACTTCTTTTTGGAATTGAATTTTAGGATTCTTGACGCGGGGTCCAACCAGCTTATTCTGACCGGCTGGGGAATTACGAGAGATCTCGCGAACCTCGGCTTTGTTCTTGTTATGATTGTTATCGCAATCGGCACCATCTTGCGAAGCGGAAGCAAGTATGGAGCGCAGGCGCTTTTACCAAAACTTATTGCCGCGGCTATTCTCGTAAATTTCAGCCTTACAATTTCCGGAGTCGTGCTTGATTTTTCGCACACCATGACCCGTTTCTTTTTTGCTCCCGTCGCAGGCATCTCTTCCCCCGATGGCAATTTTCGTTTTCAGGAGGTTGTCGAAACCATCTCCGGCGCGTTTAACCCCCAAAAACTTCTTGGCGACCCGGGAGAGCCCTCTCCTTTTGATTTAGAGGCTCCAAATCCGGGCATTACTGACTATGCTGTCGGTTTTCTTACGCAACAATTATTTTCCATTTTGTTTACCTATGTCGCGGCGTTTGTCCTATTCGCTCTCGCGCTTATGTTTTTGTTTCGTTTTATTGTTTTATCTTTTCTTCTTGTTCTTGCCCCTCTTACGTGGCTTTTCTGGGTCGTCCCTTCGTTGCAGGGCTATTTTAAGGAGTGGTGGGATAAGTTTTTAAGCTGGGCGTTTTTTGCTCCCGCATCCGCCTTCTTTATTTATCTTGCCCTCTTAAGCGTACAGAAGATAAGTTCCGGGTCAGAGAAGTCCGCCGACGGGTTTTTCCAAGGAAACGGGCCCATGGCTCTCATTATCGGACAGGGAGTGAAAATGGTTGTTCTTACCGGCTTTCTTTTTGGCGCGCTTGTTATAGCAAAGAGGCTGGGAATCGCGGGAGCGGCGGGAGCAATCGGGCTCGCGAAGAAGGGGCAGAAGACGGGGCAGAAGTGGGCTCTTGGAAAGGGGCTTCAGGCTGGAACCGCTTTTCCGAGAAGTGCTTTGGGGAAAAAGCTTACCAATTCAATGCAGAAAGATGGAAAAACCCCTTTTGGCAATTTTGCCAAAACCGCTCTTGGAATCAAATCTTTAGGGGGGCTTGCAAATCGTGTTGGGGGGCATGGTGAAGCACAGCTTGCCGCGGCATCAAACAAGAAGCTTGGAGGGCTTAGCGACGAGAGGCTTGCCAACCTTGTTAGTACTCTTGGGGGTTCGGATTTGGTTTACGCGCTTGAGAAGCTTTCTAAGAATAAAAATATTGATATGATTCCGAACTCGGATAAGTATATTGATGACCCTTACAAAAACTTGTTTGCTCGCATGGGAAAGGGACAGGCATTTAAAGATATGGAGAAGACGCGTGGACTAAACACGGAGATGGCGGAACTTTCGCGTCAAATTGAGAAGTTAGATGAAAAAAGCGCGGAATATGCCGCTGATCTTGAAAAATTAAGTGGCGAACTGAAACAAAAATCTTTGGAGTTTTTTTCCAGCTGGTCTTCAGCTGATTGGGGGAAGTTTCAAATTAATGACGCTTTCGGGAAAAATCCTTTTGGCATGCAAAATGATGCTATCGCAAAACAGATACAAGAGGCTCAAGCTTATGGTATTGTAAAAAATAATACCGGCGATATTTCAAAACTTCTTATGGGCGTAAAGCAGAAAAATTTTGATGTCGTTCAAGAGGCTGTTAAAGGAGTTGCTGACACGTTGCCTAATGATGAAAAAGCCTTGAAAAATAGAATAGAAGATGTTCTTAAACGTACGGTTGACCGCCGTCTCGCGGGGATTAATCCCGAATTTGACCCTTCTTTTGGCAGTGAAGGGAGACAGCGGCAGCAGCAACCTCCACAGCCGCCTCCACAACAGCCCAACAATATGCCGCACTAAAAATATGCAACAGGTTCCATTAGAATATTATTCCGAACGAATTGATTCTCTTCCAAAGATTTTGAAAGAGAGGTTTTTCGCGTTTGAAACGGGAGATACGGTGTGGAGTATTTGCGAGGGAAAGAAACTTTCTGAAGAGCAGACAAAATTGTTTGCCGTCCTTTCAGGAGACGTTATTCTTGGTTTTCTTCATCCTCATGATTTTGAGAAGGAGGCTCGCGCAGTTACGAACATTGACGATGCTATCGCGCATGCTATCAGCGAAGAAATTAACCTAAAGATTTTTGAGCCTGTTTCGCAGGATATTATTAGAAATTATAAGCCTTATGTTCCGGGCGTTTCCGCTCCTTCTCCTATAAAAAATCCCTCTCCTCTTCCCGTATTTTCCGACGCTCTTCCAAAGAAAGAGGAGGGGGTTGCTATCAACACGACGCTTCTTGGCTTGCAAAAGAAACCGCAAGTTTCCGGCATGACGCGCGAGGAGGCGTGGGATAAACACTTCTTTAGAAAAGAAGCCGACGCAAACCCGCCAAACTACAAATTATCCGAATCTACAAATGACTACCAATCTGCGAATACGAAGGAGGTCTATTCCGAAAAGCCGTTCGTTCTTTATCACGAGGAAACTTCCGCGGACACAGCCTCCAAGCGTCCGAGCAGAGGCTTTTCTTTGCCTTTTGGATTCTTTGGAAAACCCTCGTCTCCGACACCTCCTGTTTCAGGTTCCGTTCCACAAGCAAAAGTTTCTGGGGGCGTGGATTCGGCAAGCCCCGTTAGAAACCTTGCTTCTAACGGGGCAAGCTCGCCACGGGCGGATTCGCTCCGCCAGCCGGCGGACTCACCGCAAACAAGTTCCACCGCAAGCATATTAGGAAAAATTAACCCCGTCAGAAATATTGTTTCTGGAGGAGGAAAGAAAGAAGTTCCAAGAATTGTCCATTATAGCGGGCTTCGGACGCAGGTTACTCCTTTTCAAAAAGAGGAGGAGTTGTTTACCATAAAGCGATCCGAAACTACGAATACATCCGAATGGATTCGGCAGGCTCACCACAGGCCTACAAAGACGACGAACGAACAACTCAAACCGGCGAACCTTAAGGAAAAGCTTGTTTCTCCCACGCATGAGATTACGCAGGAAGAACATGGAGAGGTTAAAATTACCAAAAATCCTTTTTCCTTCCCAAAGCCACCCCCCTCCGGCGAACAAAAAGATTTGGATAGGGTTATAATAGATGGGAATACGGTACACCTATAAATCATAAATCCTAATCTCTAAGCCCTAATCTCTAAACAATCTCAAATGTTAGAAAATCAAAAGGAGAAACCTTACGATTTAGAGGAACGAACATTTCTTTTTGCTAAACGCTCTATTGTATATTTTAAGTTTCTTTCTCGCTCTCTCCCCAATGCTGAAATTAGCCGACAAGGGATTCGGTCGTCAGGTTCTGTGGGAGCAAACTTTATTGAAGCAAACGAGGCATTAAGCCGAAAGGATTTTGTACTAAGAATAAAAATCTGTCGTAAGGAGGCTAAAGAAACTATTTATTGGCTACGGCTTTCTGAATCAAGTGAGACGCAGGAAAAAGAACAGAAATGCCTTATAATTGAAGCAACGGAACTTATGAAAATTTTTGGTTCAATTATAGAAAAATCAAAATAGCAGTTTTGATATTTGAATTTGAAGATTGTTTAGAGCTTAGAGATTAGGATTTAGAGCTTACATATTACTATTTGTTATGTCCACCTTCCAAGTTCCTCAATTTATTGAGCAAAAATCCAAAGTTGTCGGGCCCCTCACCCTACCGCAATTTTTATATCTT
>Ga0155782_137_pt1 | contig 57984 bp, 64 predicted proteins | sample RifCSPlowO2_01_FD_107436 | JGI IMG/M metagenome (GOLD analysis project Ga0155782, IMG submission 107436) | Candidatus Jorgensenbacteria bacterium RIFCSPLOWO2_01_FULL_45_25b | reverse complement strand
CCCTCGTCTCATCCTCTCCCGTTGTAAAAAAACTGATAAGCCCGAGCGTCTCGTATGCCTTCTGAATAAGTTCGGGAACGCCCGTCTCCTCAAGTTCGCGTTCAAATAAATCGGCAATCACGTACGAACCGCCCCTCTCCTTAATCGCCACCCTCAGCTCCTCGCTCACATTCTTTTCCTCTCCGTTCAAAAGAAAAATCCGAGCCTTCGCCGTTAAAAGATTCAACTGCTCCACTATTCGCCTATTCGCGTGAATAAGAGATATGAATTCCGAGTCATGCGACAAAAACCTTCCCCGTTCAAGAAGCGCGTATATCTTTTCCAACATATTCTTCTCCTCCACCGCCTCTTTATTTCCCGTCCTCGCGTCCCGAAGAATTTTTGAAAGACGCTTCTCCACCGTCTCCAAATCCTTAAGCGCGAGCTCGGTTTCAATAATCTCCAAATCCCGCAAAGGATTCACGGAGCCCTCCACGTGAATAATATCCGACGAGGAAAAAACGCGAAGCACCATGCAAATCGCCTGCGTCTCGCGAATATGGGTTAAAAACTGATTCCCCAATCCCTCGCCCTTATTCGCGCCCTTCACCAGCCCCGCGATATCATAAAATTCCACAACCGCGGGAATCTTCTTCGCGGACTTGCTCATCTCCGCAAGCCTGTCCACTCGTTCGTCCGGCACCGGCACAACCCCCACATTCGGGTCAATCGTCGCGAACGGATAATTCGCCGCCAGAACCTGCTGTTTTGTTAAAACATTAAAAAGCGTGGACTTCCCCACATTCGGCAACCCCACAATGCCAATTGATAGTTTCATAATAGTGTCATTCTGCCTGCCCGTCCGTAGTCCGTCAACAAACGGGCAAAAGCCGGAACGAAGTGAATAATCTAGTCAAAATAAACAAAAGTGATATACTTCTATTTTAGAAGGAGTGTAGAAGATGAACTGGAGAGCAATTCTAATAGCCCTGGCGATTTCTTATCTTTTAACTGGGGTTGGAGCAACGCTTCAGCTCCGGAAAAAGGACATTCCCTGGACCAAAGAGACACTCGTAAGCATCATCGTAACGTTCCTTTGGCCATACTTTCTTCTTGAAAGGTGGCTACTAAAATGGGAGGAGAAAACAAGAATCCCTTGATAATGAGAGAGAGGCAAAAAAACAGCGCGACCACCCAGGTCTCGCTGTTTTCATATTTTTATAAAGTTATTTTTTTAAACATAACTAAAGGACAACATATTTACCAAAAATACCAAAACTTCCACACATACAAAGCGGAGGGTCGATAAACCCTCCGCACTACGAATCGTCCGGCGCCTCACGCGCCAGAAAGGCTCTGGCGCGCCGAAATGCCGAACGAATCCCCGTCTCCAGTAGACTAACTGAAGACAGGACGAGAATAAACAGGAAAAGAATAAAGAACACGAAAACCCCCAACACAGTTCGTAAGAAAGTTCCCACCCTACTCATCTATCCCCCCATCCTCTTTAGAGAAGCTGATAAAGACGATCGAGAACCTCATTAGTCCTGTTTTCTCTGGTTTTCTTATGGAAAAGCCAGGAAACACCGTAAACCAACATTACAAGAAGGAAAGCGAAAAATCCGCCAACCTCCCGCAAAGGAGATCTCATTCTCATTCCCTTTCCTCTCTCGTTCGTTGTTAAAGACCGAATTCCACCGTCATTCTAACCTCACACATTTTTTTATTCAACTAAATGTATAAAAATAGCAAAAAGCAAAAACTTACATTTTTATGTATCACCGTACTAGTACAGTGATACATTAATTTCTGTTATTTTTTTCATTTCTTCATTTTCTATTTCTCACCCTGCTTGCCCGCAAAATCCATCAACTGGCAGGGTCCGGCGGGAGCCTACCCGCCCCGATATAAAGCTTTTCGGGGTCAAAGGGATTTATTTTTAGTTTACTACTCCTTACTATTGACATTTTATCCGAAAAATGCTTCATAAGTGCTAGCGTCAATCGGGCACCTGACGGTCTATCACCTAGTTTTTTCCTGGTGGAGGAGCTGTAATGCTTTGGTATGAGAACGAGTTAGAGTTGTTACAAGCTACAATGCTTGTGTACAACGACACGATTCCGAAAAAACTAGACGCAGTGTACTTGTTCGGGCATACGCCCGAAAACGAGATTGCGATCTTAGAACACGGAGCTACTTTGGTGCGAGAGGGACGCACCTCTCGTCTCCTCCTCTGCGGGGGAGGACGATACTTCCCTTCCGGAGACGAAGTTACCTGTGCATACTCCGGCGGAATAAGCTGGAAAAAACAACTTATCTCCCACGGTGTACCGGATGAGAAGATAGAGCTTCTCCCCCGCCCCGCGGGCTTATCTCACACCGGAACGGAAGCCCTGCAACTTGCGTTCTGGGCGATAGAGAACACCCATCGACCTGGGTTCAAGCTAGGGGTCGTCACCGTCACGGGGCATCTGTTGCGAGCGTTCACGAACACCATCTCGGTGTTCGGGGACCGCCCCATCAGCGTCTATGCCATCCCCCCCAAGCCACTCCCGTGGTTCCAGGAAGCATCATGGAGCCAGGGGGAGGGAGGACAAACGCGTCTAGAGTCTCTTGAGGGAGAGTTAGATCGCCTCAATCGCTACTACGCGAAGGGCGATATCGTTTCGGCAGGAAAAGTCATTCAATACATAAAAAAGCGAGAGGGTTGGTAAAAGAACCCTCCTCGCTTCGTCCAAGGGTCCGTGCCATCAGTACGGGCTCTTTTACATACGCCTCATTGACAATCGGCAACAAATCAAGACACTGATACTAGTGACTCAATCAGAGTCAAACAAGAAAGGAACTAACAAGATGTATCTAACGATATGTCTTGTAGCAACAATCGTAATGCTGGTCGCCGGCGAATTTCGCGCGGACGCGTTGGAACTTGCCGGACTTACAACCCTAGTCGGGGGGTTGCTAGTGTGTCTCCTAGCGCCCCTCGCGCAAAAGCCCTCCTAACGGGCTTTTTCTTGTTTCGTCCAAATGCCCGTGCCATCAGGTGCGGGCTCTTTCATACTTAATCAAAAGTCTTCCTAACGGGCTTTTTCTTATATTTACATGTCAAACATGTAAATATAAACATAAGAGTATAAACATAGAAATATAAAAGAAACATAAAAAAACGCTGCACTTTTTCCACGATCGTGGAAAATATGCAACGCAAGTTATAAATTTATTTTGCGCTTCATGCCTTAAATTTTACGTTTTACTTAGTCCACAAAAAAACGATACGGCTTCTTACTCCAAACCCTGCCCGCCGAAGCAACTCCGATACGCGGCGCTCTCTTTATCTTCATTGAAAATTCATCGCCTCTATCCTCAAACCACAACCCATTCTCGGGCAAGACGAGCTTTGTCTCGCTGTAGCCTTGAGCGAAGGCGGATTTTCCGTTCAACTTTCCATCAATCCCAAAAAACTTCGTCACTCTCCCCGGCCCCTCAATATTTGGGAGTTCGGCTTCCAAATATTGAACACTTCGTATCAAAATTGCCGCCGGATACCCTTCCTCTCCAGTTATAACATTCAGCATCCAGTGAAAGCCATAACATAAATAAATATAAAAATATCCGGGCGGACCAAACATGATTTCCGTTCTCGGCGTGCGCCCCTTTGACGCGTGCGAAGCTTTATCAAAAGGCCCGTTATACGCCTCTACCTCCCTAATCATGCCAACAATAGTTTTGCCTTTGTGCTTCCGAACCAAAAACTTCCCCAAAAGCTCCGGAGCGACCTCAAGCGCCGACCTATTGAAAAAATTTTGTTTTAAAATCATAATCAAACAAGAAGGAGGAGAAAAAGATGAAGATATCTGTTGTCATCCTTTTTCTTTACGCTGTTTGGGTAATAGGCAAGCTCTGTCTCCTTCCTTTGGGAGGGGTCGGGCGTTAAGGCACTCAGGTGCCAAACCAATTAAGTAAGGCGCGCGCCTTCCTTAAATTTTTTTAATCAGAGTCTCTTCTGTAATCACCGTACTAGTACAGTAATACAATAATACAACACCACAACACATACAGAAAACAAAAGAAACAAAACTACAACAAACTTCGTAACTCTTGAATAATATCGGCGGGAATTGGGTCTCTCTCCTTACTCGTCCCAGGATAGCGCCACACCGTAATAATTTTAATTTTCTTGTCCGAAATTCCAAAATTCGCAAGTTTCGTATTTCGTCCGCCAGCTAGCGGATCGGATTTCAAATCTCCTCGCTCGTCAGCAAGGAGATACATCGCCCAAATCTCCTCCCTCCACTCCACCGGCCTTCCCCTCTCCGTCTTTATCACCTTGTTGGGTTGCATCACGGCAATCGCCTTCTCCAACACCCCCTCCTCACATCTAAATGGCGCGCGTATCACCCGTATCACTCTCTGCTCACTCAAACCATAATACCGCATCTTCATGCTCGCGTGCCTTGTCCACTCATATTTACCAAAAAAATTCATTGTAGTAACATTCAAATAGAAGGGAGGTGATGACCATGAAAAAATTGGGTTGGCTGGCACTACTCTTACTGCCAGCCGTGATAGTGGCAGTCAATACTTGGCTCACGAACTAGAAACCCACTCGCGTTTATGTAACGCGGGTTTATTATTGCGATTTAAAAATTCACAATTAGCATTCATACATTCCACTAATGCCATTGAATCATACACAAATCTCAAACATAAAAACGACAAATACCCATCAAACATTCCCCAAGAACATTCCAACATTCTTGAGAATGTTGGAATGTTCTTTTCCCATAAAAAATAAACAAAGAGGTGTTAGTGAGTCGCTCTCTCATACAGACCAACAAACTCTGCCTTATCTAAAACATGCCCGTTCATAGCAGTCTCAACCTCCTCTTTCATCGCGCCAGCCTTCAAATCAAGAATCACATCTAAAGCGTAAACCTTAAAAAAATACCGATGCTCCCTATCCGGCGGGCAGGGCCCTTGATACCCCATCTCACCGCTCGTACCCTTCCCATACACACCGAAAGCCTTCGTATTCTCCGAAATCTTGGCAACATCTGGCGGAATATTAAATACAACCCAATGAACCCACATTCCGTCCGCCCGCAAATTTTTCGGCACGTCCGGATCGTCCATAATCAAAACCAAACTCTTCGCCTTTTCCGGCGCGCCGGAAATCTCAAGTGGTGGATTTATATCGTCCCCGTCACAGGTATATTTCGCGGGAATCACCCCATTGTGTTCAAAAACCAGACTTGTTAATAATAATGTTCCCATATCTTGTTTCTCATATCTCACGTTCTCATCAACCAACCTTGCGCTCCAAACATAATAAGCTCCAGCGCTTAAAACCAACATCATGCATATCACCAACATCTTCCTCACAACAACAGTATAACGCCGGCGGAACATTCACGCACGCGCTTAAAAAGCGCGTAAACTCTCACGCTTCACCGTACTAGTACAGTGAAGCGTAATGAAAAAATGGGAAGAATATAATTGAGCCCGCTTCTTTTTTACTATTTTCTGGGCTATATTTACATCATGTTAGCTTTATACAGAAAATATCGCCCCGCCACTTTCGCCGATCTCATCGGCCACGAAGTCATCGTGCGAATTCTACAGGAAGCCGCGCGCCAAGATAGAATCGCCCATGCCTATCTCTTTTCGGGCCCCCGCGGTACGGGGAAGACAACAATTGCCCGCCTTATCGCGAAAATCGCGAACTGTGAAGCGCGCCAAAAACAATTAGCGGAGGCTCCGATGTCCAAAGGGGGTCAAAATCCCAACCGTAGCGTCGGGAGTGAGCCGTGCAACGCCTGCCACGCCTGCAAATCTATTGATATCGGAAACGCATTGGACGTCATTGAAATTGATGCCGCCTCAAACAGAGGCATAGATGAGATGCGCGCTCTAAAAGAACACGTCCGCGTCTCGCCCTCTGTTTTAAAACACAAGGTTTTTATCATTGACGAAGCGCATCAGCTTACCAAAGAAGCCGCGAACGCTCTTTTGAAAACGCTGGAAGAGCCCCCCTCGTATGTCATCATCATTCTCGCGACAACCGAAATAGAAAAAATTCCCGCGACAATCGCCTCCCGCACGCAAAAGTTCCAGTTCAAACACCCGACGCTGAAAATAATCATTGAGAAGTTAAAGAAAATCGCGAGCGCGGAAAAAATAAAAATATCCGATGACGCGCTTGAGCTGATCGCCTCCTCCGGCGAAGGAAGCTTCCGCGACGCCGAATCCCTTCTTGACCAGATGATTAGCCTAAAAGGAAACGAAATCACAACAGAAGCGATTGAAAGCACGCTCGGCAAAGTAGGCTTTCATAAAATAGCGAACTTCGCGGAAAAAATCCTGAAAGGGGAGCTAGAAGGAACGCTTGATTATCTTTCAAACATAGCGGAGGAGGGAACGAATCTCGTCCAGCTAACCAAAGACCTCATCATTCACTTCCGCAACACGGCGGTTCTTAAGTTTGACCCGATGATGTCCGTTCATCTTGAAAACGAACTCGTCGGAGAGCACCTCCAAAAAATTAAGGGACACTCCAAACTTTTCAAAAACTCCCACATTGAAACCCTAAAAAATCTCCTGAAAGCGTACGGTCAGATGAGATACAGTAACTTCCCCATTATCCCGCTAGAAATTGCTCTGATTGAAAGTCTAAACCAAAAAACCGCTTAAAATTCCCAAAATCAAAAAAACATGGTAAAAAGAACTTATTGCCGGGTCGTCTAGCGGTAGGACATCGCCCTTTGGAGGCGAGTACCGGGGTTCGAATCCCTGCCCGGCAGCATTACTGGACTTCGGGCATACAATTGCCCGATTTTCTTTTTATTCACTGGCTTTTTCGCAGGCTCTAACCTTGCGGCAATTTTACGAGCTTCATTTGTCGCTGGTGGCAAAGGTTCAGAAACTCGTTAGAAGTTAAGAAACCCCAACCACCAGCAACAAATTTGGCTTCTGGTAATTCTAAACAATAGTGAGTTGAGGCGTGGAGTAACTTTATTCACTTAACCAAAACCAGAATTGATTTTTTAATTCATCGCCAAATTTATGAGTATTCGCATGAGAAAGAACACCGAGATAAGACTGGAGAGATTGTTCCAGTGTTTGTTTCGTAATAATACCGCTTTTGTATTCAGAAACTCTTTTATGCAGTTTCCTCAAAATTCGTTGTTTAGTTTTTCTCCGCAACAAGCGATGGTGTGGGAGAACAATATAGCCGAGAAAATCTACGCCCCAGTGCAATTTGCGGATACTGACTTTTCTGGGATGAAGTTCCAAAGCCAGCCTATCGTGCAAAAATTTTCTGATTGGTTCAATAAGATTTTCAAGAAAAGTTTTGCTGTCAGAAATTATTACGAAGTCGTCCGTATAACGAACGTAATTTTCAATCTTCAAGCGATGTTTAACAAATTGGTCAAACTCGTTGAGATAGATATTAGCAAAAAGCTGGGAAGTCAAATTACCGATGGGCAGTCCCTTTGCTTGAAAAAGATTAGAGTATTCGGATTTGAAACTCTCTACGATTTCTTTAAGAACCAGCATCACATCGGCGTCTTTGATTCGTTTTGTAAGCAGGGTCATAAGGATAGCATGGTCAACTGTCCCAAAAAATTTCTTAATGTCGCATTTAAGAGCGAAACAAGACTTATGAATGTTGTGGCTGACTGCCTTCGTTATGCTGCCCAAAATATCTACTCCTTTATGCGTTCCTTTGCCGACACGACACGACAACGAATGTGCGATAAATGTCGGCTCAAAAATAGGATTCAACACGCTGAAAATTGCGTGATGGAGCACTCGATCTCTGACTATAGCTTTGTGAATGTGCCTCTGTTTGGGGTCTTGAATATAAAACGAAGTATATGTTTCGTGCTTATACTTTTTATTTTTCAAATCCCGATGAAGCTGAAAAATGTTTTGCTCAAGCTCCCATTCAAACTCAACAACATCCCGTTTTTTCTTTTTATCGCTACTAAACTTATCCCACGCCGAAAACAGATTTTCCAGTGAGATGATTTTTTCAAAAACATTTTTATAGATTTTCATAATATGGATGATTTTGATATACCAATTTTCAAAATAACTTACGAGCTGTATAAGGAGTTTTATGCTTACCGAAACAATGTTAAGAAACAAGACCGCCACACGCTTTGGCAGAGATGCGAAAACATTACTTTAGATGTATTGGAAAATTTGCTTTGGGCAAGTCAGCTTTCAAAGACCGAAAAACTACCCGTGTTAGAAAAAACCAGCGTCAAACTAAACTTTCTGCGAGTGTTCTTACGGCTTTGTAAAGAAGTAAAAGTTATTGATGTCAACAAATACATTAAGTGGCAGGAGACGGTTGATGAAATCGGAAGACAGCTTGGTGGTTGGATTAGGTCAACTAAAGAGCGTTAAATGAAATACCCTCCTTTCCGAGGGTATTTCACATTGACGGAGAATGACTGCCGAGAGGCGGCCAAACCGATGTTGTAGTTGCGGTTGTCGTCCCAGTAGTTGTTGACATTGAGCCCGTTCTCGTCGAAGTTGCCGACATTGACACGGTTGCCGTCCGAAGTGACATGGTTTGCCCATCCTCGTCCGTGGCACTGGAAATTGAGGTTTACTGCCAAAGGCTTATATCCTCTCTTTCCTGTATTTTATTCGGGAGCAAGCGATGTTTTCGCTATCTCCACTAAAGATGAGCAAGAAGTTCTATCTCCGTCTGGTTCACGCGCTATCGTAACCCGTAGGCGACGATACTCTGGTGAAATCTCAAAGATGGGATGTCCTGCGAGGTGAAACCGTAGCCGCACCTGCATTAGCAGAACATTTACAGAATAACTTTTTGAAAAACAAAAGAAAAGAGCTTCCGCCGAAAAAAAATCGGACGGAAGCTCAAGTATTCAAGAGGGTCAAGCCCTCAAGACTTCAAGGTTCAGAACTTTTCCGAGAGGCGGCCAAACCGAAGCTGTAGCGGCGGCCGCCGTCCCAGCAGCCGCTGACATAGAGCCCGACCTCGTCGAAGCGGCCGACAAGGACACGGCTGCCGCCCGAAGTGACAGAGGAGGTCCGAACATAGACCTCCTCGAAGAGCCGCACGCCACGCACCTCGTAGAAGGTCGTGATGAACCAGCTCATCTCGCCAGTGTTCGGAACTTGCTCGTCCTTCGAAAGAAGCCGCAGTTGCTCGCTCCAGCTCTGATTGAGAGAGTTCGGAACGGGCTCCTTGCGGATGGCGAGCCACTCGGTCTCGGCCCTGTCGCCGTTGCCGAAGGCGTGACCCCCCCCATACCACCCGCCACCCTTCGAGTAAAAGTGTTCGGACTTGAAAGTTCGAACCTCTAGTAGTCCCATCGGCGACGGGGGCCCCGCTACAATGGCGTAGCCGTTGGTCTTGCACCAGCGAAGCACCTCCTCCGAAGGCATCATCTCCGCAAAGTGCTTGAGCTGGGCGTCGGTGTAGGAGAGCCCGCGACTCTCAGCGACTTCGTCTGGGAAGACGATGTCGTCTCCAAGAATCAGGCGAGCAATCTCCTCGTTCTTGAAAACCATCCCGCTTCGCAGGAAGGTCTGGAGCCGCCGCTTGTTGATACGGCCGCTCGCAATCTGGGAAAACAGCTCTTTGAGCTGGGCAGGCGTCGGGGCATCCGAGGCCCAACCAGCAGTATGCGACTTTCTCATCGCACACCTCCTTATGGTTTGGAATTATCCCGCATCGTGCGGGACTACGGCCGTCTCAGAAATTGAGACGAGCACTTTAGAAACCAAGTATTTGGCGTCCAAAATGCTCGCCTCATTGATTTTCAATGAACACCATAATTATAGCAACTGTCAAAAAAAGTCAATAGTTGCGGGTTCAAGTCCTGTCGATGGCAATTACTACTGAATCCTGCAATACGGTAAAATCAAAGAACAAAGCTGTATGAAAAAGACGATTTTCCTTGCAGGAGAAGGGTTCTAACTTCGTCCAGCACCCCTAGCCAATACAAAACAAGCGTATCACAAGGATACGCTTGTTTTGTATTTACTATGCTGGAAAAGGGTTTTGAACGGAACTTTTCCGTCCCACTTAACGGGGAGAAAGAAAAGTCCGTGACTCCGAAAAAGTCCCGCTTAGCGGGACGGAAGAGGAGGAGGAATTCCTAAGAAATAAGTTTCAAAAACAAGCTATCTCAACGTCTGCTGAAGATTTTGAAGAAGCGAGGCAAGTAATTCCAAAAGTGAAGCCAAATTAGAATTGGCAAGGTTTGCGGAACTTGTTGCGGAAACTATATTAAAATAGCTATCACTTAAATCGCTAGCAACACTGCTTTCAGTGCTTTTAGTATTGCCAACCGTGCAGTTTAAAGCCGAGCAACCGTGGATTAATATTCTATAACGTCCTAAGAAAGAAGAAGAAACGCCCCATTGAGTGCTGCCGGGGTTGCCGTAGACATTAACTAAATTTGTAACAAAAACCTGCCCTGCTTCATTGGCTAAAAATAACAGTACGCCATTGATATTGCCAGTTGAATTCCAAGTAATAGTGTAGTTTTGACCCGTTTCCCATGTTTCTCCGCCATTGGGATAAGTGATCGTGACAGAAGCGGCTATAGCGGTAGTCGTAAACGTGTACTCCGAAGGATATGTTGGAGTTTGAGTTGTATTTCCCAAGTCGTCCGTTGACATAACTCTATACTTATAAAGCGTACCGCTTGTCAAACCGGTAAGCGTAACGGAATGCGAGGTAACCTTAGTGTAATCTATGGGAGTCAGTGCCCAATTTGAGGATGTGCTCCCATAATTTACTTGCGAGTTGGCGGGCTCATCGGTTGTCCAAGTAATAACGGCGGAGTTCTCGGTAATTAGTGAAACGGAGAGGTTGGAAACAACGGGATCGGTCACGTCTACGCTAAAATAATTGTTGCTGTCGTCATACACGCTTGAATTGTCCCAATCAAAAACTCTTATTTTATAATCACTTCCCGATTGATACGCGGACCACGCGGAGTTATCGGGAAACGGCGAAAAAGATAATCTCGTTCCGGCTGTGGTCGGAGTAGTGCTCTCATAAACAGTCTGCGAACCCTTAAGAACCTTAAAACCAACTCTGCTAACATTACTTGAATTGTAATAGAAGCCGTAGCTCAAATATCCCAGCGTCTCTCCTCCGTTGGGATAGGTAACGGTAATAATCGGAGTGGTTGTAGTAGTTGTTGTAGCCGTAGTGGTTGTTGTCGTAGTTGCCGTTGACGTAGTAGTCGTTGCCGTAGTTGCTGTCGTAGTCGCGATTATACTAAACAAACCGCTATCTCCCCAATTATTCGGATAGGCGGAATTAAAAACTCTCACGGAATAATTTGAGTCGTCGGATAACGAGGAAAAAACCTGCCAGCTATAACTCCCGCTATTGGGAACATCAATGGCAATAAATGGGTCAGACGAATAAGTCGCGCCATTTTTGTAAAGACTAATCCTAACATTAGAAACAACCAAACCGGTATTAGACCATTGAATACTGTAGGTGTTGCCCTTATTCCACGTCGCGCCACTTGCCGGCGAAGCTACAGAAAAAACGGGCGCTATTGATGGTGTAGCTGGCGCGGGAGTTGAAGTCACAACAGGTGCCGGCGTTACCACAGGCGTCGTCGTTGTGGAAAATGGAGACGTTGAACTTGTCACTGGCAAAGGTAAGGGGAGCGCAACAACAGGAAGTGTGGTCGTCGTGTTTGGTGAGGTTGAACTTACAATCAAAATTGTTGTAGTCGCGAGCTTCGCCTGAATACCGGGAGCTATGAGAAGTCCGGGCGGAACCACGCCCGAGGTGCCCGCTCCATAAGCAATAAGCTCGTTAATTTTAGAAAGCGTTTTGGGACCGACAATGCCGACCGCCTCAATTCCTTGTTTCTCCTGAAGCTTCTTGACAGCCAGTTCCGTTTGCGGACCAAAATAACCAGTTACGAGTCCGCTTGGGTAAATATCTGGGAACTGCTTCAAAAACTCCTGCAAAGCTCTTACTTCATCACCAAATGAGCCACGAACGAGAGAATTAGTAAGCTTTAATTCTGTCTTTACCTCCGCTATTTCTTCTTTCGCGACTTGAAGCTGGGATTGCAGTGAAACAACCTGCTTCTGCAACGCCTCAATCTGTTCTTGAAGCTGTTTTATAACTGACGACAAATCCAAAGACTGGGCAAAACCGGAAAACGGCACAACAAGCAAAATGCCTACGATAATAAATAAAAATCTATTGTCCTTCAAAATCCTCATTAACATATAGTATAACATATGATATAATCAAATGCATGGGAAAGAGAATAAAAATAAACACAACATCAACGGAATCGCCCTTCAATATCTTTGAGGAACGAAAAATAGAGCTGGAAAAATCAAAGAATATGTGGCGGAACTGCTTTATTATAAATAACATCCTTCTCCTCTGCATCGCGCTCTTCGCCTTCAGCCTCACGACCGAAATGGGATTTAGCATAATCCTTTGGGTGGAACTCGCCCTCACCCTTCCCCTTATATACTCCGCCATCTTCTTTCACGCCCAACACAACAGGGAGCGGGAATACCTGGAAGAATACTCTTTCAAATCAATGATGGCGCGCTCTCTTGAGGCGTATCGCGTACTGCTAAAAGAAAATATAAATCAGGAGCGCGAAGCGGAACAGAAAAAATTCTTGGATTTTATCATTGACTCGGTAAAAAATCTCCACACTCCTCCGCGCGCGATTATCTCAAAGCATCCCGTAAAAACCGAGGAAGACATAAAAGTAGGCGTCGTTGAAAAACTCGCCGATGTCTTCAAAAAATTTATCCCGTAAACTCAACCTATAGCGCCGCGTTTTCATCTAACGCGCTACTATCCTTTCTTTCATAATTTGACAAGACGTACTGAAACACCTCCTCCACGTCTCGCTTGCCGTCGCGAGACCCAAGCACAATAATGGCAATCGGTCGCTTCTTCCCTCCAATAGTAATCTCAAATACCGCGAGCATGCCATCGCTCGCCGTATCGCCATCATCTGTCTTGCCACCCACCATTCCCTGTAAACTGGGAATAGCATTAAGATTTTTGAGATTCTTAAATGCCGATAGGCCATACACAGCGCGACTTTCTTTTCCTACGCTCATGTGCAGAACAAAACTTCGGTTGTAATAGAGATATTTTGCGAGCGCGAACAAATCTTCTACGGTTGAAACATTACCCAAGAGAGCGCCCGATGTATCTACAAACGCAGACTGCTTCATGCCAATCGCGACGGCTTTAGTATTCATAAGCTGTACAAATCGCTTTTCACCGAGCGACACCGCTACCGCCCTCGCCGCCTCATTGGATGATTCCATAAGCAGAGCCGAAAGAACGTCAAGAACAGAAAAACGGTCTCCCGCCTTAAGACGCGGAATACCCGTTTCAACCAGCATAGAAGGGGTGATGGTTACTTCACGCTCAACATTGATATATTCCACTCCAACAAGCGCGGTCATGAGCTTGGTAAGCGACGCGATGGAACGTCGCTCACTCGGCTTGTTTTCAAGAAACACAAAGTTGTTCTCCAAATCAGCGGCAAGATAACTCACGGCGCTTACTTGTGGCTGTTTAAAGGTATAGGAAAAATCCTGCCTACTAGGGTCGCTTCCAAAAGATTGCTCATACACAAGCACGGGCATTCCAACGCTCGCGAACGAATAAACCTCTTTTGCATTCTCATCAGAAAGACGAATACAACCACCGGAATATCCTTCCGGCACGGGTTTGCCATTTTCATAGCGTGGCCACCCGTGAATAAAAAAATTTCCCTGAAAAGGCATGCTATACGGCAAATAGACGTGTCCAAAAGAAGAATAATGGCTTTCTTTTTTTGCTTCAATTTTATACAATCCCGCGGGAGTTTCCCACCAGGAACCCGGTTTCCCCTTGGAAACAATTGGCACCTCCTTCACAAGCGCTCCCTTTCTATACATGCGCACCAACATCGCGGAAAGGTCCGCCTCAATAAAATCAGTTTGCTTTGAAACAAAATCCTGTTTTACTTTTTCAAAAAAGCGGGCGTTTTCTAGCGCCGGCCAACTGCCGTAAGCAAATTGAATCTTCGTGTTTTCTCCGTTGGAAACGACCACCTCAACAGTCTGACTCGCCTTTTTCAAATAAAAGGACGGTATCAAAATCGCGATACCCGCGACCAATACAACATACCTAAACTGCCGAATATATTTCAAAAAATTTTTATCGCGAAACATAACGACTGCAGAATAACACATAAATAGCGCCGTGAAAAGAGCATGTACTGGTTCATAACATATGATACACATAGCGCTTCTCAAAAAAGATGAAAGGAAGATACAGTGGTCGTCATATGACCATATACGGAACAGTCTTCCCCGGAGCGACATCCATCGCGCGTTCTGCCCTTCTTGGGGAAAGGTTGACGAAAGAAGCAAGATACAGGATCAACATTCTCGACTGGCACAGAGCTCATGGAAAAAACACCGCTCTCACTGCCCGTCATTTTGGCATCGGACGCGCAACGATGCACCGATGGTTTGAACGATATCGCACGCGCGGACTTCTGGGACTGAATGAGGAGTCGCGAAGACCGAAGCGTCTCCGCAAACCGACAACTCCGCCTGAAGTGGCGGCACGCATCGTTTCCCTGCGCAGAGAGCATCCTGCGTGGTCAAAGCACAAGCTCCATGTCCTTCTGAAACGAGAAGGAGTGATGGTTTCCGCAAGCACCATAGGAAGAATTTTGAAACGTCGCGGTATGATCGCAAAGAAGATATCAGAGAAACGAAGAAGAGCGGCTCTCCATCCAAGAGCAAGGTTCCCGCATGGAATGAGGATATCTTCACCTGGTGATATGGTACAGATGGATACGAAACACATCATGCTTCCCGGAGGAAAGAAGCTCTATCAATTCACCGCCATTGACGTGCTTTCAAAAACAAGAGTTCTTCGGGTGTATGCCTCCGAGTCGTCAAGAAATGGAGCCTTGTTTCTTGAAGAGTGTCTCTAGGGGTTCTCTTTTCCGATTCGGGCTGTTCAGACAGACAATGGAGCTCCGTTTCAGAAGGAGTTTGAAAAGAGGTGTCGGGAACTCAATCTGTCTCACTTCTTCACATACCCCAGACATCCGAAACAGAATACGTACGTTGAAATCTCTCACGGGGCAGATGAGAGAGAATTCTACCGGCAAGGGAACATTTCCATGCTCCTCCCTGTTATGCGCGAGAGAATACGAGTATGGCAAGATGTTTGGAACAACGTGAGACCGCACGAAGCGTTAAGCTATCTCACCCCAAAAGAATATCTGGCGAAATTGGAACAAGGTCGAATGCCGACGCGAAACATCATTACTTTACAAACCTAGTGTCTCATATGTATCTGAACCTGGACAGAGCAAGATATTGCTGCGCAACTTACGTTGCACTTTTTCCACGATCGTGGAAAAAGTGCAACGTTTTTTATGTTTTCTTTTTTAATTTCACTAGACCCCCGAGACATATCTTGCTATACATGGTAGAATAGAAAAACGCGTATGGGCATATCAAACCTCAAGAAACAAAAGGCTTTTGCGATGCTTCTGGCCTTTGGAATAGTGAGTATTCTCGTAAAACAAGCTCCTTCCAACATAGCGCGCGCCGAGGAAATTCCAGTCTCCCCGCTCGCCGTATCCTCCACAATCGCGCTCACAGAACCCTCCTCCACCCTTCCTATGGATTCTTCCTCAACTCTCCAAACAATATCCGACGACGCGATTGAGGGGTTTCTTTTTAGAATACCCGAGGATGTTCAAGACAAGGTAAGGGCTCTAAATCCAAATCCGTCGGAAGACATATACATACCAATACTTTTCAACATAAAACCAAATGAAACCGAAAACTCATGGAATCACAAACGCCAAAACGGACGAGTGCATAAGGGAATAGATATCATAGCTCCGCGGGGCGCGTTCATCATCTCTCCGACAGACGCGGTCATCACAAACATCGGCTATGATAATCGGGGTGGAAATTTTGTGTTAACCGCGAACCCCGGAGGCGAACAATTTTATTACGCCCACCTTGATGAAGTTGCCCCTAACATAATAGCGGGGCAAACACTCTCGCGCGGCGATGTAATTGGATATGTCGGAAATACGGGAAATGCCAGATGGACACTACCGCATCTCCACCTCGGCATCTATTACACGGGAATCGCGACAAATCCCTATCCGCGCCTTACGAAAGAATTTTCTCTGGAAGAAAGAATAGAGATATTAAGCAGGATAATAGACAAATCAGACACGGCGTTTTCTGTTGCCATTCACGTCATAAGCGAATATCCGGAATTCATCAAAGAAGCGCAAACCACAAAACAAACACTGCCAAAAATCATCACATGGCTACTGGAAAACGAGGATATTCTCGCGAAAGCTCGGCTGATAGATACAAACATAAAAGCAAAAGAGCAGAACGAGAGCGTGCGTCTCCTTCAAGAAATCTTAATTAAAGAGAGTGCCGGCCCCGTAGCTCTCGCTCTCGCGAAGGCGGGAAGCACGGGATACTTTGGAACGCTCACGCAAAACGCCCTCGCGGAATACCAAGCGTCGGTAGACATTTTTCCCGCTCAAGGATACTTCGGCCCCGTTACAAAAACGCATATGTTAAGCCTTTTATCACGAGAAGTTGTGCCGTCCGAAATAATCTCGCAACATTCCCAAAAAACAAACGAAACACTTAGTCTTGCCTCAATAAATATAGACCTCAAAATCGGTTCGGAAGGAAGCGCGGTACAACTTCTGCAACGATACTTAATCAAAAAAAATACCGGCCCCGTAGCTCTCGCTCTCGCGAAGGCGGGAAGCACGGGATACTTTGGAACGCTCACTCAAAACGCCCTCGCAGAATATCAAGCAAGTCTGGGAATCGTTCCGGCAAAAGGCTATTTTGGCTCCATCACAAGAGCCAGCCTTAAGTAATTAATGTTGACTTTCTCGCAATTGACACCATTAATGCTATTGTTTAACATATAAACATCACGACGAAAAGGGATCCGAACGGCTAACTACCTAAGGAGCCCTTTTCTTTTTCTATCTTCCTTCTTACTAATTCGGCACTTAAATCGGCTTTGTATCTCAACGCTATACGTTTATATAAAGAAAATGCTCTTTTTTGGTTCGGAAAAAGTATTTTCCCAAACTTATTTTCCTCAATTAAAAAATCAACCAACATTTTATAATCTCCGTCGCCCGACACCAAAACAACCCCTCCAAATACTTCATTACGATATAACGCTTTCATGACGGCGAAAACAATATCGGTATCAACATTTCCTTTCTTTTTGCCAAGCATTACTGAACTATGCTCCCTGAATTGGAGAATAAATCCCGCTTCTTGTATTTCGTCATAAAGTTCGCGGCGATCTTCTTGTGTAAAACCCAAAAAATAGTACGCTTTCTCAACTTTGTATTTTCTCTTCAAATATACGCGAAGTCGGGCTAAATCAATGTGCCATGGCTTGTCCGCCATCGTGGTGCTCATATATAAATTTTGCCCATCCACAAAAGCAACATTGTCTTGCCTTTGCTCATCTTCAGTCATATACTCTGATTGTAGCACACCCACATCGTTTGTATGATGATAAGATTGTTCTCCACTATTCAAGGCTCACAAAACCAGAAAAAATTATTTTGATATTAAATAACAAAGCGTAAACATTCCAACATTCTTGAGAATGCTGGAATGTTTTCACCGCCAAAATATGCTTCACTCTCAAATCTTAAACATCCTGAAAACTTCAGCCTGCAAAAATGAAGAGGTCCGCGAACTCTATCTAAAACGGTTAAAAAAGGACGCGCTTACAAGAGACGAAAATCCGGAAAGCCACTTTTGCGCCTATTTTCTGCCCTACAATCCGAAAAACAAAAAGGTTTTTATCGTTCACCACAAAAAATCCGGTCTCTGGTTTGCTCCTGGCGGACATATTGATAAAGGCGAAACGCTTTGGCAAACGCTAAATCGCGAAATCCACGAAGAATTAGGCGTAGAAAACTTTTTCAAAGAACTCCCGCCTTCTTTTCTCTTTACCATTACCAACATAGAAAACAGCACAAGGCCCTGCAAAACACACTTTGATATTTGGTTTATAATGGAAACAAACGGAGATGACTTTAATATTGACCCGCGCGAATTTCACGACACAAAATGGCTCACGTTTGATGAAGCGGAAAAAATTGTCATTGACCCCGCGAATAAAAACGCGCTGAAAGTCATAAAACAAAGCTTCCTATAATGGTAAAAATCTCATGTACAAACCCTTCAAACCCTACAAGCAAAAAATCATCAACGAAATTAAAAAAACCTGGCAAACCCCCTACGTTTCGGTAACATTCAACACCTATCCCATTATTCAAAAAAAGGTTTCCTATCCGGAAGTTGACCACACCGACGGCATAGGCACGAAAGGATTCTATCACTGGAAAGAAGGAACATTTAAAGCCGCAGTTATTGACGCCCTGGCGATGAACCTAAACGACCTCGCGATCATTCGGGCAATCCCCTACAAGCTTTCAAATCACATCACAGTTCCGCTTGAAAACGAACGAATCTTCAAAATAATTCAAGAGCTGGTTCGGCAATGCCTGAAATACAAGATAGCAATCGCAGGAGGAGAAAACTCTTTTCATAACAATACGGAGGGACTTGATATTAGTATGACCGTTTCGGGGTTTGTAAAAAATCCTAAACCAAACAAGTTTCAAATTGGCGACATTCTAATAGGTCTCAAAAGCTCCGGTCTTCACTCAAACGGCTTCACCGCGATACGAAAAATGTTCGGAAATATAAAAAGACACGAATTTACAACGCCGACAGCGATATACCTTGATACAATTCTAAGCCTCTCCTCCAAACATCAAATAAACGGTTTAATGCACATCACAGGCGGCGCCTTTACCAAACTGAAAGATATATTGGGGAAAGCGAACGCTAATATAGAACACCCCAAAAGCCTCCTGCCTCAAAAAATATTTTATGAAATCCACAAAAAAGGGATGGCAAACAAAGACATGTACCAAACATTCAATTGCGGAATAGGTTTTATATTTTCTACTCCAAAAAAAGAGGTATCAGCAATACTCTCAAAAACAAAAAATGCCACAGTAATCGGCGAAATAACACCCGGAACCGGTACGGTGAAAATTAAATCCGCCTTTGACGGAAAAACAATAACATTCTAAGTCGTGGAAATCACATCATACGTCAAAAGCAAAGTTCCTCGCCTGTTTAATCGCCGCGCCGAAACCAAACGAAATTCTTTCTTCATCTGAAGAGGCGCGAGAAAATTTCCTCCCGTTCCGAATATCTTTGGCTCAATCGTAAGCTCTATTCGGGAAACCAGCCCCTCCCTCAAAAAAAGCGCGTATATCTCCCCTCCTCCGACAATCAAAATTTTGCGACGCCCCATTTTTTGAAGACGACGAATAATTTGGCGGGGAGACTCTTTTGAGAATTCAAGCTCGCGAGAAACGGCTTCTTTTTTATATTTCTCGGGCGCTCGCGTAAGAACAATACGAAGTCTTCTGGGCGACAAGACTATAATTTTCCGCGCCGCTTCGTATGTCTTCCTCCCCATAATAATCGCGTCGCTCTTCGCGATAAGCCGGGCAAAATGCTTCTTATCCTCAATAGAATTCCAAGAAATCGCGCCCGTCTCATTGTGACGCGTAATCTTCCCGTCCAAAGAGATAACCGCCGCGAGAATAATATTCATACATTTATATGCGAGGAATCAAGCGTCCTCTGCCGACATCCGTGTTAATAGGAACGCCTCGCTTACAAAGAGGACAAACCGCCTCCTCCCATGTCTCAAACTTCAAATTGATAAGAGAGATAAGTTTTGGAACATTCGCCACATCTTGAGGCGCCACTTCTCCGCGATTGCAAAGAACGCCAAGCCCGACAACCTTCCCGCCGATTGCGCGTGTTGCCTCAATCACCTTCTTCGCCGACCCGCCGGTATTCAAAATATCTTCCACGACCAAAACATTCTTATGAACAATAAGCTTGTCATAACCGCGCTTGATAATAAACATACCACCATCAGACTTCTCGGCATAAACCCCCAAAACCTCACGCCCGCTCATCTCCGTAAGATGATGTGCCGTCCACTGCGAAAGAATCACGCCCCCAATTGCTGGAGAGATAACAGCTTCCACATTGTCTTCCAAAAACCGTTCGGCAATAGCGCGACAAAGACGAGACGTAAGCGCGATATGAGGATAAATCGCGTCCTTATTTATATACGTCGCGCCGTGTAACCCGGAAGTATACACAATATGGCTGTCGGTAATAATCGCTCCAACCTCATTCAAAATTTGTATCATTTCCTGCTCGTTCATATTCTTTATATTCGCATATATTGACTAATAAGCGTATGAAGCTTCTCCGTCTCGCGTCGGGCGGCTTCCGCGAAATCCACGCCATCGGAAGCAAATAGAATACCGCGTGAAGAACTTAATATAATGCCTCGTCCGTGGCTATCCCTGCCCGCGGAAACAACTTTCTGCAAATCGCCGCCCTGCGCGCCAATGCCCGGAATAAGAATTGGCATGTCGCCGACAATTTCACGAACTTCGTGAAGCTCGTCGGGATACGTTGCCCCGACAACAAGTCCGCAGTTACCATTTTTATTCCACTTACTCGCGACTCGGCGCGCGACAAAACGATAAAGAGGTTCGCTATTTACTAATAAATCCTGAAACTCGCCTGCTCCCAAATTGGATGTGCGACAAAGTACAATAACGCCCTTCTCCGCTCGCGTAAGGAAGGGCAAAAGTGCCTCCCCTCCAAGATACGGATGAACCGTAATCGCGTCAGCTTGAATATACTCAAATGCCATCTTCGCGTAATTGGCATTCGTACTGCCGATATCCGCGCGCTTTGCGTCAAGAATCACCGGCACATCCGGCACGATGGTATGAATATCAAGAACAGTCCGTCGCAAAGCGGAATATCCCTCGTCCCCATACGCCTCATAAAAAGCGACGTTCGGTTTGTACGCGCACACAAAATCCTTCGTCGCCTCAACAATTGCCCGATTAAACCCTGCAATAGAATCCGCGATGCTATCAGTCCGCGCGGACAAAGGAATCCTGCTAAATTCGCTATCAAGCCCGACGCAAAGAAACTTGCCGAGACGTCCACGCGCGTCCAGCAACTGTTGAAAATTTCTCTCTTTCATATCCTTTCCTCTCTCCAGTATAATGGACAGATGCGAAATAAAGAAACACTGCCCCCGAATTTTGTTGAATTCAAAACCAAAGACGGCCTAACTCTCCCGGGGCTTTTTTACGAAGTGAAAAAATCCGCTCGCGCCCTCATCTATCTCCACGGCAACGGAGGTTCATCCGTCTTTTATAATACAAAAAACAAGCTTCCCGTCGCGGAAGCGCTTGAAAAAAAAGGGATTTCCACCCTCTACTTCAACAACCGCGGAGCGCACATAGTCCACGAACTTGATGTTGAAAAAAACGAAAAAATAAGCGGGAAAAAGTGCGGCATGGCGCACGAAAAAATCAAGGAGTGCGTTGAAGACATTGAGGGCGCGATTGCCTTTCTAAAAAAACGCGGATGCAAAACGCTCTATCTCGCGGGCTCCTCAACGGGCGCGAACAAAATCTGCGTCTACAACTTCTACAAACCAAAAAACGAAATACAAACATACATCCTTCTCTGTGGCGGAGACGACACGGGAATCTACTACGACCTTCTCGGAAAAAATACATTTTGGAAAACTCTAAAAACCGCGAAACAAAAAATAAAAAACGGGAGAGGTGAGGATATAATCCCAAATCTCCTGCCTCTTATATTCTCATATGCGAGCTTCTACGACATCGCGAATCCCGACGGCGATTACAACATCTTCCCTTTTTATGAAGTTATTAAAAAAATAAAACTCTCCAAAGAGCCTCTCTTTCGTCACTTCAAATCAATAAAAAAACCCACGCTTGTCATCTATGGAGACAAAGACGAATACGCCTGGGGAAATATTCCGCGCGTAATAGGTATTCTAAAAAAAGAACAGCCAAATTTCACCTACAGCATCATCAAAGGAGCAAACCACTCTTTTAAAGGGAAAAGAGCGATACTTGGAAACGAAATCGCCTCGTGGCTCAAATAATTATCTGTGCCTCCGAGCGATTCTTCTTTCCGCTCCGTGAAATTCCCGCCGAGGAGGCTTGGAATACGGGGAACGGGAGTTTCTTCCGCGAAAAGGCGTGAGTTTCTCCGGTGAAAAAGAAACTGCTTGCGAAACTTGAGGAACGTTCGGCAATTCGGGAAGCTTGGAGAGAGGCAAAGCAATTCGCATAAGTCGCTCAATTCCCCGTACATTCCCTCTCTGGTCGGGGGTCGCGAACGCGATCGCGTGTCCTCTCACTCCCGCGCGCCCCGTTCTTCCGATACGATGCACATAATCTTCCGCGTTTGAGGGCAAATCATAATTCACCACGAGCTCTATATTTTTCACATCAATACCGCGCGCCGCGATATCCGTCGCGACAAGCACGCGATACTTCCCCGTCTTAAATCCGTTTAGCGCCTCACGCCTCTGGCCAAGCGTCCGGTTTGAATGAAGCTCCCCGGCCTGATGACCCTGCGCGCGAAGTCCACGCGTAATTTTTGTAACTCCAAATTTCGTTCGCACGAATACCAAAATCTGTCCCCGATACTCGCCAAGCAATTTCAAAAGCAGGGAGGGTTTCGCCTCTCGGGAAACGAAGAAAAGCTCCTGCGTAACCTCCGGAAGCACGCTCCCCGACGGAGCAACCTCCACCCGAACAGGAAGCCTCATGTGAGTCTGCGCGATACGGACAATTTCCGCGGGCATCGTGGCGGAAAAAAGCATCGTCTGTCGCGCGCGCGGAAGAGTCGTAAGTATCTTGGATAATTGCGGAGCAAATCCCATATCAAGCATTCTATCCGCTTCATCAAGCACCAAAACGGTAGTATGAGAAAGCAATCCTTCTCTACGTTCAATATGATCCAAAATCCTTCCCGGAGTTCCGATAATAATATGGGGGTGTCGTTGCAAATCCCGCGTCTGCCGTCCAATCGCCTCGCCTCCAATCAAAAGCGCTCCCCGAAGCCCCAAAGGTCCCGCGATGTTTTGAAAAACTTCATACACCTGCAAAGCAAGTTCCCGCGTGGGCAAAATCACAAGCCCTTCCGCCTTCGTTCGAAGAACAGCCTGAATCATCGGAATCCCGAAGGCGAGCGTCTTTCCGGTGCCGGTTTGCGCGATACCGATTAAATCCTTACCCTCCAAAGCAACAGGAATAGACTGCTCCTGAATCGGCGTGGGAGAAGTAAATTTCATCCGGGAAAGAATCTCCAGTATTCCCGGCGCGATACCCATTTCATTGAAACTTTTTTCTATGTTCATGCGCAGAGCACTATATACCATATACACAAAATAAGCTAGCCAAAAGAGTAAAATCCTGTTAAAGTACAGAACGTATGCAAACTGAAATTGAGGCTAAATTTCTGGGTATTAAGCCTGAAAACACAAGGACAATCCTTCAAAAACTGGGAGGAAAACTCGTACATCCCGAGCATCTGATGAAACGCCGGGTGTTTGACTTCCCCGACAAAACACTGCAAAAAACAGGCGCGTGGGTAAGGGTTCGCGATGAAGGCGAAAAAGTAACGCTAAGCCTCAAACAGCTTATTAATAGAACTCTTCACGGCACAAAGGAACTAACAATAGAAGTAAGTGATTTTGAAACAACCTGCGACTTCCTCGCGAGGTTAGGGTTGCGCTCTCACGCGTATCAGGAAACCAAACGCGAAACATGGACACTTGAGGATTGTGAAATCACGATAGACACATGGCCGTGGATTCCAACCTTTCTGGAACTTGAAGCGCCAAGCGAAGAAAAAATAAAAAATCTTGCGGAAAAATTAAATCTCAAATGGAAAGATGCCCTTCATGGAAGCGTGGAAACAGCCTATCAGGCATATTACGACGTAACCGAAAAAGAAGTGGTCGGATGGGAAAAAATCATCTTTGAACCGATACCCGACTGGCTGGAAAAAAAGAGACGCGTAAATCCCTAATGTTTGGAGGTTCGACCTCCAATGCTAGAAATTCTATTTGTAACGGGGCTAACGGGGTTGAAAAAAATCAGGAAATAAGGTATGCTATGCGCTTGCGGTTTTCTTATATGTTAGTGTTGTTTAGAAATTAGAGATTAGGAATTAGAAATTCGTCCACATTATGTACAACCACGGCGATGTCATTCTTAGATTCAACGGGGTATCCTTCAGTTTCGGCCCCGCGAAACCCATTCTTGATGAGGCGAGTTTTTCGGTGCGCGGTGGAGCGAAAATAACTCTCATGGGACAAAACGGAGCCGGAAAAAGCTCCATTCTTCAGCTTATTACAAAAAACCTTGAACCCGAGGAGGGCAAGGTAACGGTAAGCGGAAACATAACCGTCGCGATCGCGAAACAAACCATTCCCAGAAACGAACTTGAGCTCACCGTGCGGGAATTTTTTGAGTCCGCCTTCAAAGAAAAGATATACGATATTGACCCGAAAAGTGAAAAAATTCTGCAAGTGGTAAATCTTCACGCGGTATCGCTTGAAAAGAAAATAAAACAGTTTTCGGGAGGACAGCAGGCGCGCCTTCTTCTCGCCTTCGCGCTCATACAAAACCCCGACCTCCTCCTCCTTGATGAGCCGACGAATAATCTGGACAAGGAAGGAATAGAGCATTTGAAAAAATTCCTCATAGATTTCAAAAACACCTGTATTGTTATTTCTCACGACGCGGATTTTTTGAATTCCTTTTCCCACGGAGTGTTGTACTTGGATATTCACACGCGCAAAGTGGAACAATATGTCGGAAACTACTACGTCGTAGTTGAAGAAATAGCAAAACGCATTGAGCGCGAACGGATGTTAAACGTACGCCTTGAAAAAGATATTGAAAACAGAAAAGAACAGGCGAATTTCTTCGCGCAAAAAGGAGGCCGCCTGCGAAACGTCGCGAAAAAAATGCGCGAAAAGATTGATGAGCTGGAAGAAAACAAGGTAGACATTCGCGAAGAAGATAAAAAAATAAGGAACTTTTTCATTCCTTGCGAAGAAAACCTGCAGGGAGAAATTGTAAACATTCAATCCGTCTCGGTCGTAAAAAACCACAAAACAACGGCAAAAAAAGTAGCCATATCTTTGAAAAAAAACCAGCACCTTCTTCTTTCGGGTCCGAATGGAATAGGAAAAACAACGCTCCTGGAATCAATCGCGAAAGGAACCGCGAAAGGAATAAGCTTCCAGGAAGGCGTACGAGTCGGCTACTACCGACAGGATTTCTCCACGCTTGATTTCAACGAAAGCGCCTACTCCTCGCTCACAAACGTCGTCCAAAATTGTACCGAAGAAAATCTCCGCTCGGTCGCGGCGGGCTTTCTCCTAAACGCGGAAATATTAAAAACAAAAATTGGTTCCCTGTCCGAAGGACAAAAAGGGCTCCTCTCCCTCGCCCGCCTCGTTCTCCAAAAGCCCGGACTCCTTATACTGGACGAACCCACAAACCACATAAACTTCCGCCACATTCCGGTGATCGCGGAGGCGCTAAATAAATACGAGGGCGCGATGATACTGGTTAGCCATGTTGCCGATTTCGTGCAAAAAATCCGCATTGACGAAACGTTAGATTTGGCAAAACTATAATAGTATGTTGATAGATGACATAGTGATAAAAGTTTCCGGCGGGAAGGGCGGAAAGGGTTGCGTTGCTTTCAATAACATTCCCATGCACCTTGGCCCGACCGGCGGAAGCGGCGGGAAGGGCGGAAATGTGTATCTTGAAGGCGTCTCCAATATAAGCGCTCTAAATCAGTTCCAATTCAAAAAAGATATAAAGGCGGGGGATGGCGCGGACGGAAGATCGCAATTCAGAGACGGCAGAACGGGAGAAGATTTGATATTAAAAGTTCCGACCGGAACAGTAATTCAAAATCTCGCGACGAAAGAAACAAAAGAAATCACGCGTGTTGGAGAAAAACTACTCATCGCGAAGGGAGGAAATGGCGGAAAAGGAAACTTTCTCTTCCGTTCCTCAAGAAACACGACTCCAAAACAATTTCAACCGGGGCTTCAGGGAGAAAATCTCTCTCTGCGTCTGGAATTAAAGCTCATCGCGGATGTCGGGTTAATTGGGCTCCCAAACGCCGGAAAATCCAGTCTCTTAAACGCGCTAACCTCATCCAAAAGCAAAGTCGCGAACTACCCATTCACGACACTTGAACCAAATCTCGGAGCCTACTACGAGCTCATCCTCGCCGACATTCCGGGACTAATTGAGGGAGCCTCCGCGGGAAAAGGACTTGGAGTCAAATTTCTCCGCCACATTGAACGCACAAAGGTTCTCTTTCACCTCGTCTCCGCCGAATCGGAACATCCAAAAAAAGAATATCTCACGGTAAAAAAAGAGATGGAAAAACACAATCCTCGACTTCTAAAAAAACCCGAGTATGTGCTTCTTACAAAAAGCGACTCCGTCTCAAGCGCAGAGTTAAAGCAAAAAGAAACCGAGCTGAAAAAAATCTCCAAGAAAGTGCTTGGAATCTCAATCCTTGATGATAAAAGTATTGAAAAAGTAAAAAAACTCCTAAACACGATACAAGATAAAAAAACCAAACCTTAAATCCTAGATTCTAGCTTCTAGCTTCTATTTTCTAGCTTCTCCGTTTAAACGCCTGAACTTCGGCAAAAGACAACGCGCGAAACCCCCCCTCCTTCAAGCCTTTGAGAGTAAGGTCTCCAATACGAATACGCTTCAGGCGGGTAACGGTAAGCATAAGCACGGCTGCCATTCTTCGAATCTGATGCTTCCTCCCCTCCCGCAAGACAATCCGAAACGCGTGGTCGTCAATTCGCGAAACTCGCGCGGGCAATGTTCTTCCGTCTTCCAAAAGCACCCCCTCCTCCATCTTCCGAATCCGCCCGGGACGCACAACTTCCCGAATCCAAACCTCATATTCTTTTTCAATAAGATGCTTCTCGGATGTAACGGAAGCCGTAACAGGCCCGTCGTTGGAAAGCAAAAGAGCTCCCTCGCTCTCCTTATCAAGGCGTCCCACGACATGAAGGTTTGCAAATTGAGGAAGCATTTGGAAAACCGTAAAGCCTTCTTTTGGATTTTTTGACGAGACAACTCCGCGGGGCTTATTTACAAGAATTGTCATTTTTCGTTCGGCGGAAGAAGAGGAAGAAAGAACGCGAATACGGTCGCGTTCCGGGTCAATCTGCCTTCCTAAATCACGAACAACCTTCCCGTTGCACGTAACAAACCCTTTCCGCATACTCTCCTCCGCCTCCCGACGGGACATAACGCCCTGCTCCGAAAGATATTTTTGAATTCTCATACTTTAGGATTCTTCCTCTTCTTTATCTTTTCTTCTCTGAATCAAACCGCGTGACACAAGCCAAACAAAAGGAGTGGCGACACCTAAAAGATACAATATCCATCGGGGAACATTGCGAATATCCAAAAGGCGAGCGTACAGCTTGTCGCGCAACACACTCTGCTTCGTTACGTCTTTACAAATATCAGGATTCCAAAGGCCAAGAACGGCTTCTTTTGCCTCCTCTTCCGCCTTCAAAAAATCCTCTCTCGCGAGAAACGGCATGTCCGAAACATACGCGTATCCCGAACTTGCCATCTCTCTGTTCACAAACAGAGCCTCAAGATAAACATTGCGAAAAAGCCGATGAGCCTCATCCTCATTCTCTTCTCCCTCCCGAATCAAGAGAACCTTTTTTTCAAACACAAGCCCGCGAAGCGCTTCCGTCGCGTCCAACTCCTTCTTTTCAATACATTCTGCCCTATCTTCAGAAACAAAAACACTAGGAGACTCAGCACCGATAAGCCTCACCTCTCTTTTTGACCCGTCCTCAAATTGAACAAGAAAAGAATTTCCGCCAAGTATCTGCTTCACTTCCGCTCCAGCGCTCCAAAGCAAAGAATAATCAGCGCCCTTCTCCTTGGTAACAGTTGACGTAGCAAAAGCGCGCTCCGGATGACAATGCTTCAAAACATTCGGAACACTCCAATAATTCCAAAAATCACACCCTCGCCGACACTCGTGGCATCCCTCCGCGTCAACCGGACCCGGATGCGCGAAAACAGAGCGAGTAGAAACCGCCCCAAAAAGAAGAACAAAGATAAATAAAACAAAAAGTTTTTTCATACAAAAAAAACACCTTGTACATACTGTACACTAAAACTAAAGAAAAGTCAACAGAAGTCGTACCCTCCCCTAAAACTTAGGGGAGGGGGGGAGTTACCCCGCCTGGCGGAAGGACTAATTTCAATCTATTTCTATGAATTTCACAACTTCCGCTTTAGTGAGACGAGTTATATTTCTATCGTAACCTTCTAGTTTAGAGTAGGTAATATAGGAAAATTTCAAATCGCGTACCCTACAGCTTCCAACGCCTGCCGAAAATTCTCTTCGGTTTCCGCGCTCAATACTTGAGATTCTTCCGCAACGCGTTTTGTTCCCTCAATATTTTTTTCCATATTTGGGAGATACGCGTTTTTCAAGGCGTCCATTATTTCTCTTCCTTTTGGCGCGCTTTGGAGCGCAACGTTCCCATTTATGCTTTCTTCAAATAGCCATCTCTGCCAATTCGCGAATGAGATTTGTGTTACTTTCCAATTTCTTATGCTCTTTACTATCGCCTCTCTTCTTTCCTGCGGAATCTTTTCTATTCCTCCCGCCACCTCCTCGCTTATCGCAACATTGAGCTCGCGGAATTCAGCGTCTCCGCTTCTACGAAATGTCTCAAAATCCTCGTCGGCAAGAGGACCCCGCAAATCAGCGGTCGCTATCGCAAGGTCCAGAACAGAGCTTTGAGGAGTAAGGTACTGCTGAAAAATCTTTAAGTCCCTAAATCCGCTTGATTTTAAGAGCTCCATGTCCGTTTCCGGATATGTTACGGCTATCGCGTTCATTATTTTCTCCCGCAACACGGACCCTTCTTTCACATCAAACACATTTTTTCCATCCTTGTCTTTATATGTTCCAAGTTCTTCCAAAAGTTCCTCCGCGCTTTTTCTTTCGTTTCCCTCTGTTTTTCTTCCTGATATATCCTCCAAACCAAAGCCGCGATGACGCACCCTCATAGAAAGTGGGGCTCCGTCTCTGCGCGTGTCCGCGTCTTGAACAAGGTCATGTCCCAACCCAACAAGCTCGGCTATTTCTTTGTCTTCTGACGTAACTAAAGAAGAATCAACGCCCTCTATAGTCTCCAAAAATTTTACCGCGCCACTTCGCACGTCTTCGGAATGTTTTGGATTGTGGAATGGAAAATTTTCATATCGTTTCTCTAGCGTTTTTTGAAGCGACTCAAGCGCTCTTTCAAGAGCTTCTTTTCTTCCTTCCACCTGTTCAAACGCCGACTCGTTTTCCGGCTTTTCTGCTGTTGGAGAGAATTTTATTTGTTCCATATATATAAGTATATCAGATTATTTTTCTTTTATTTTAGCTTCTAGCTTCTATTTTCTAGCTTCTAGCTTCTATTTTCTAGCTTCTAGCTTCTATTCTATCTCTATCTCTACCTTCTTCTCGTTCTTCGGAAACCTGCCTACCCAAAAAGGTTTCAGGGAAAGATTTGCCCGCTCAAGCCCGGGAAGCTGAAAAATAATCTTCTTCGCTGATTCGGCATCCTTTCCAAAAAACTCCTTTTTTAAATCGCCAACGTTTATATCGGCGCGAAACGCAATCTCTCCCTCCGCTCTCACCTGCAACTGCTCTTTTGAAAAATCAAGCAGGGGGTCAAAATACTGAACAGAAATTTTCTTAACCGCAAGAAGGAAGCCCGCGTCCAATTCCCGTATCGCGTCTTTGGTAATAGCGTCTTCAAGAGACGTGCGGTCAAACACAAACTGACGAAAACGCGCCTCCATATACAACTTAAATGTTTTTTCAAGCGGCGCTGGCTGTTCCACTTCCTCCTTAACAACATCAAATGCCGTTGAACCTTCCAGCACGTCATAATTCTCTTTCATCAAAATTCCAAGCTCCCCTTTTAGAGAAGATAAGAGCGTCTCCCGAAGACTCTTTTTCGCAGCAACAACATCCTCATCCGTCGCGACCGCCTGAACACCTACAAATCCTCCCGTCATCGGCTCTTTGGAAACGCCATAAAATCCCTCAAATCGCGGAGTTCCCTTAAATCCGGGAATAGTAAACTTTGGAACAGCGGGAATGTTATACTCCACTCCAGCTTGGTCGGCTTGAACGGAAACCTCAAGTGTTGACGGCTCAATCTTTCCGTCAACAATTTTCGCGCCCGGAACGGTAACCCCCTCAATCAAACGAAACACCCTTCCGTCCGAAGTTTCAAATCGGGTACGTTCCACAAGCGCCTGCGCCTCGGAACTAAAGGCGTTATAAATGGTAAGCCTACCCTTCGCTTTTACCTCAACTTTATCCGTGCCATTCGCTGGAAAACTCATCTGAAGATTCTTGCTCGCCTTCAATAGCTCTCCGGGAAGAACCAGCGCTCCCTCCTGAATACTTGATGTTGAAACACCGGTATCAACTCTCAACTGATACTGAAACGGCATTAAATACTCCTTAAAAACAAGCTTAACTGTGGCTTTTGGGAGAACCGCGACAAGCACCCAAACACCAACTCCCAAAAAAATCAAACCGCCGAGCAGGAAAAAAGACATCGCAAACTTTCCGCCACGAAAACGACCAGTCTTTTTTGAAGGGATCCCAAAACCTGAATCCGCGTTCTTCGGAAACAAAAGAGGTTTTGAGGGCTTTTTTGAAACAACAGGAGCGGAGGATTCCGAGTCTGTTACAGCGTCATCGGAAAGAAACGAAGGAAGCCTGTTTGTGGGAAGAGGCGCGGGCGATGCCTTCTTACGCCAGAAAGAAGCCTTCTCCTGCGATTCGGAAGAAACACTAGACGAAGTTCGCGAAGAAAGACGTACAGGAAGAGTTCTAAAGCCTTCCGGTTTGGAGGTCGTTTTCGGAATAATATCCCGAACGGTTTTGGGGTCGGTCTGAAAAATAGGATTTAAGGTGTCAAAACCAGTGGAAGAAGCCATCTCCAGAGCGCGTTCGTCTATTGATTCTATTAACACCTTCTTCCCCAGCGAATCCGCCCTCTTTTTTAACGCGCGAAAATTATCAAGCGAGGAAGCAAAACGCGCTCCCCGCGGAAAATTAAATATAATCTCCTTCTCTGGTACGCGCGAAAGATGTTTCGCGATTGTTGTAATATCAACCTGCTGGTCAAGAAAAATTTTTTGCTTTGAGGATTTCATGGGAAAACAAAGATATTATACAACATTTCCCCAAACGCCTCAATAATTTCCTATAAAAGTTCTGTTATTCGTGTTGGAAAGAATATATCCTAGATTCTAGTTTCTAGATTCTAGCTTCTAAATTCTGCGTCCTTAGTCAACACTACCCGCATCCTTCTCACGCCTGAAGCAACCGCCTCCTCCTTACTAATTTTTACTCTTCCAATTTCTTCGGTACGACCCACGTGGGGCCCTCCGCAAAACTCCTTGCTGTACGCGTCCAAAAGCGTCTCTCCGACATAATATACCTTAACCTTGTCGGGATACTTTTCCTTAAAAAAGTGCAAAGCGCCGCTTCTCTCCGCCTCTTCTTTTGACATCTCTACACAACCAACCGGAAGATTCTCCTCAATCTTTTTATTCACAATTTTCTCTACGCGCCCAATCTCATCCGACGTAAGCTTTCTGGCAAAAGAAAAATCAAACCGCGTCCGCTCCGATGTAACATCCGAACCCATCTGATGAACGGAATCTCCGAGCACGTCCCGCAACGCCTGCTGAAGCAAATGCGTCGTCGTATGCAACCGAGTCGCATTCCTTAATTCCTCCACATCCCCCGCCTTCAACTCTCCCGTATCCAAAATAAGACCGTGCCCGCCAAACTTCTTCTCAAGTCCCGCGCGGGAAATTTCTTGATGCTCTTCAAATTCTTTTTCAAAATCCTCGCGCTTCAAATGAATCGTTCTCTCCCCGCCAAGTTCCTTTATCACCTCATAAGGAATGCCAAAACTTTGGAAGAGAAAAAACGCCGATTTCACATCCACCTTCTCAAACTTCTTTAACTCCTTTAATCCCTGTTCCAAAGAAATCAAAAAACGTTCTTTTTCTCCCTCAAAAATGTTAAGAATTTCCTCTTTGCTTAATTCAGGATACCATCGCGCGTATGTTTCATGAACCGCGGTAAACACAATCGGAAGCTTAAACTCAATTTGATTCACTAAATATTCATACACCATCGCTCGTCTCACAAGCCGCCTCAAAATATAACCGGCGCCCTTATTGGAGGGTTCCACGCCGTCAGAAATTAAAAAAGCAATCGCTCGCGCGTGGTCTAAAACAATTCTTCTTACGCGTTCCGTAACACCCGATATCGGCTCTTTTTTCAAAAAACCGCCAAACAAATCCGTCTCAAAAATGGTCTTTGTTTTTTGCGCGCACATCGCCAAACGCTCCAGCCCCATTCCCGTATCAATACCCTTCGTCGGCAAGGGTTTTAATTCAGCTCTCCCCGCCAAAAGCTCTTCGCGCGAACCGGTACAAAAAAATTCGTTAAAAACGATATTCCAAACCTCAATATCCTGCCCCGCCCCGTTTTTGCAATAAATCTCCGTCGTCGGCCCGCACGGTCCCGAACTCCCCGTCGGCCCCCAAAACACATCATCCATTCCCTCCTCTCTTACATCTTTCACGCCCAAGCTCTCCCAAATCCCTTTGGATTCAGTATCTTTTGGAATGTTATTTCCTGAACTTGCCTGCTCCGTATTTCCTGAACCTGTCGAAGGATTCTTTGGGGTCGAAGGACTACCTTGAAACACCGTCACGTAAGAAATCAGCAACCCCATTTCCTTTGTGATGAAATCAAAAGCATACGTAATCGCTTCTTCTTTGAAGTATCCACCAAAACTAAAATTCCCCATCATCTCAAAAAAAGTGAGGTGCCTCTCGTCGCCCACCTCGTCAATATCTGAAGTGCGAAAACTTTTCTGAATTGACACCGTGCTTTTTGAACCGAAATCTTTCATCGCGTCCGCCTCACCGGTGTAATACCTCTTAAACTGCTGCATTCCGGCGGTCGTCAAAAGCACCGAAGGGTCGTCCGGCACCAAAGAAGATGAAGGCACTATAACATGCCCCCGCTCCTCAAAAAACTTCAAAAATTTCCTCCTAATTTCCGATGACTTCATTGAAAATTCATTAAAAATTAGAAATTAGTAACTTAGTAATTCCCGTCAGTATCCCTCCAGCTTCTTCACCTTCTCATTCCCCCGAATCTTATCCAACGCCTTTGCCTCAATCTGCCGAATACGCTCTCTCGTAACACCAAACACCTTCCCCACCTCCTCAAGCGTGTGTGAAATCCCATCTTCCAATCCAAACCGCATGGCGAGAATTTTCTGCTCGCGTTCGGTAAGGTCTCTCATCACCTCGTGAATCTGATCCTTCAAAAGCGCGTGGCTCGCGAGCTGGTCGGGAGACAGGCTCTGCTCATCCTTAATAAAGTCAGAAAGGGTTGAGTCCTCGTCATCATCCCCGATCGGAGATTCCAAAGAAATAACCTCCTGTGAAATTTTTTGGATGTAGTGCACCTTCTCCACATCAACTCCCATCTCCGCGGCAACCTCCTCCGGCAACGGCTCGCGCCCAAGCTCCTGCATCAAGTGACGCTTAATTTGCGTATACTTTGTAATCGTCTCAACCATATGCACCGGAATGCGAATTGTGCGCGAATAATCCGCGAGAGCGCGCGTAATCGCCTGCCGAATCCACCACGTCGCGTATGTTGAAAACTTAAATCCCTTCCGATAATCAAATTTATCAACCGCGCGAGAAAGCCCGATGTTTCCTTCTTGAATTAAATCCAAAATACTCAAGTGCGGACTGCGGTTCACATACCGCTTCGCGATAGAAACAACAAGCCGCAAGTTTGCCTGAATAAGCCTCTTCCGCGCCTCCTCATTGCCTCCCTCCGCCCGTTTTGCAAGCTCCTTCTCGTCTTTGGAGGTTAAGAGAGCCGTTCGTCCTATTTCTTTCAGATACATCTGCACGGCATCCGGCAAATCATGTTCAATCCGAGTGGCGTCCTTCAATTCCTTCGCGGTAATCTCCTCCTTATCTTTAATAACCTTCATTAAAGGAGAGGATTCCTTTACGCGAATACCCTCGCGGTCAAGCCGCGCGTAAACCATCTCTAAAAAAGGAAGGTGCTCCTCAATACGGGGAAAGAAACTCAATACTTCGGCATCAGTAACAAACCCTCTCGCTCGTCCGCGATACACCAAATCATTCAGCCTTTCCTCATACTCCTTGATAAGCTGGTCCTTTTTCGTAAGCTTCAGCTCCTTTTTCGTTGAAGCATTTTTTTGAGGAGGCCGAACGCCCCGGGAAGAACGACCGGTGCGAATAAGCACCCTGCTTACCGCCTTCTTTGAGGGAATTTGACGCTTCAGAGTCTTTTTACCTTTTCCTTTTTTTATAATTTTTTTCTCTTTTTTTGCCATATATGTTTAAATCCGAAATTCGAATATCGAAATTCGAAACAAATTCTAATGTTCTAAATTCAAATGACATAAACCCGTGTTTCGAATTTCGGATTTCATGCTTCGGATTTTATCGTTTTAACTTGTCCATCTCCCTTGAAAGAGAATGAAACTCCGCGAGAAACGTTTGAGACTCCTCGTTCGTCCCCTTCCGCTCGCACTCGCGAATCTTCAAACGAAGCTCGTTCCTTCTCTGTTTCAAAAACTCAAGCTGAATATAACTCAAAAGGTCATCAAATTCCTTAAGAAGCTCCTCCTCCTTCGCCCCCCCAAACTCATAGCTTCCCAACATACTAAGCTCGGTGGCAGGGACTCCTTGAGGCTCCTCAAGAATACTACAATATTCCTTGGGAAGCCACTCCCGATGCTCCATAAGTCTTTCAAAAAACGGAGCGCGAAGAAGCGCGAGCGAGACCAGCCTCTTCGCGATAAGCTCAATTCGTCGGGGGCGGGAAAGAAGTGTTGGGGTAAAAACAGAATCCGGCGCGTGAGAAACGGGTGAGGCGGGCAAGGACATGGAAGCAAATTCGGCAAGAAGCCCCGATTCAGAAATGCCTGAAACACCTGAAAGCTCCTTCGTCCAAATATCCCGCTCGGTAGAACTCTTGAGAGCCCTAATCTTCTCCAAAGAACGGCGCACAAGCCGTTTCTTCAAAGCAACATCGGAAAACGAAATCCCCTTGAAATACGACTCAAAAAGAATCGAGAAGGCGGGTCTCGCCTCCAAAACAGCCCTCTCCAAAAATCCCTTATCCGCCTTCGCCGCGTCAGCGGGGTCCTTATGCTCTCCAAGAGAAGCAACCCGCGCGTAAAAATCAAAATCGGCAAAAAGGTCAAGCGAACGCTCCATCGCCTTCAATCCAGCAGTATCGTTATCAAAACTCAACACAAGCGTATCAGCGAGTCTTCGTAATCGCTCAAGATGATGCGTAGTAAGCCCCGTTCCGGAAACGGCGACAACATTTTGTATTCCCGACTGCCACGACATCAAAACATCCATCTGCCCCTCCACAAGAAAAGCCGTTCGCGATTTCGCGATATGATTCTTTGAAACATGAAATCCATATAAAATATGCGACTTGTTAAAAATCGGCGTCTCGGGACTATTCAAATATTTCGGTATATCTCCTGAGCTTGTCGAAGGGCTTCCATTCTCCGGCAGAATCCGTCCGGTAAAAGCGACAACCTTTCCCATGGAATTATAAATCGGAAACATAATCCTCCGATAAAACTTGTCCCGATGAAGCCCTTGCGCGTTCTTCTGCGCGAGCCCCCCACGAACAATATTCGACATATCATATCCCGACTGCAAAAGAAAAAGCGTAAGCGCCTCTCCCCCCGGAGAAAATCCGAGTCCGAACTCCTCCATCGTCTCATCCGTAAGTCCTCTTCCTCTCAAATAACTCAAAGCCTCTGTCTGCGAAGAAAGCTGTTTCCGATAAAAATCCTTAGCCGTCTCGTGCATATCATAAAGAACTCCAAACTCCTTCTGTTTCTGCGGGTCAAGCGCGCGAAGAGGAACGCCTGCCCGTTCGGCCAAAACTTTCAAGGCTTCATAAAACTCCAAATTCTCATGCTTCATTAAAAATTTAAAAATATCCCCCCCCTCCCCGCACGAACCAAAGCAGTGCCACATCCTCCGTTCGGGAGAAACAACAAAAGAAGCCGTCTTCTCCGAATGAAACGGACAAATCGCCTTAAAATTCTTCCCCGCGGGATGCAGGTCAATATATGACCGCAAAAAATCCACAATATCAATTTTCTCTTTTATGATGTCTACCTCTCCCGCCATATATAAATCTGTGAATTACAAAATGATAAAATATTATTCCCCGAGTTTGCCTGCTCCGTATTTCTTGAGCTTGTCGAAGGATTCTTCGGGGTTGAAGGGTTACATTACTTGTAACCATTAAACCTCAAACTCAAAGAAACAACCACCATTGACAAGCAAAAGAAAAAGAGCCCGATGAGCCTTGAATTACGAAACTGCCTAAATATTATGCCCTGAGCTTGTCGAAGGGCGACATTTTAGATTTATCGCGTAGGCAATGCCTTCGACGTGGGCTCAGGCAATAATGGAGTTTCGTAATTCAAAGTGATAAACAAAGATGGACACCAAATTGATGTCCATCTCCAATATCCTAGCTTCTAGCTTCTAGCTTCTAGATTCTAGATTCTACTCAACAATAATCTTTCCAAACTTCTTCGCGTCCAAGTGGTCATGATACCCCCATTCCTCCTTCTCGTTAAAGGTAAATGTCCATGACGCTCCGGGCGCGATGCCTCCGCAGGAATCAAACATCTCACCCGCCTCTGCCGTATCGCACTTCTTTATATCCGTTCCCGGATACCCGGTATGCGTCGGATGCTTCGCGGACGCCGGCCAAGTCTCACGCGACGATTCATTTCTAAATTCCACAACCTCCCCCGCCTTGATGATAAGGGAAGAAGGAACATAGCCCTCATCGGTGTAAACAACAACCTGCTTCTCTCCCATCACGGCACCATTCTCACTCACGACCGCCTCCTCGGGAGTGCTGGTCGCCTGCATCTCATCCTTCTTCAGCGAATAATCGCTCTTCATGAAATACCACGCGCCGAATCCCACAACAACAACCGCAACAATAATAGCTATAGTTTTATTCATAAAAAATCCGTTCCCAATCTACAAATTCATCCGAATCTACAAATATTCGTATTCGTTGATTCGGATAATTCGTAGTTTCGGAGCGGTTATAAACGACCTTTACCCGTACGTCTTCTCCAAATACTCTATCGCCTTATCATCATCATCCGCTATCATCGTCTTCGTATTCGCGTCAACCAAAACTGGCACAAACTTCTGCCCCGAAATCTTTTCAAGTTTAACCCGCTTCTCTCTCGCGCGCGGCACATTGTGAATAATGTAACTCATTCCTAAATCCGTCATCTTCTCTCTCACTCGCTTGCAGTAGGGACACTCCTCAAACTGATAAAGTTCTAACATTGCTTCGGGTTTCTTTTTCATGAAATTTATTATAAACGCAAAACCAAAAAAGACAAAGCCTTTTAAATGCTTTGCTTTTTTCACTTTACATTTTACGTTTTTTTGGTCGGGCTGCCGGGAATCGAACCCGGTCTATCTGCTCCCAAAGCAGACGTACTACCGGTATACTACAGCCCGTTAGAGGTGCTCAAAAAATACCTCATTCTATTCTTCAAATATCTTTTACCCATTCCAGATTTCAAATATTTCTCACGAGTCTTTGCGTCCTTTTCAGACAAGCAAGCTTCATAATAAATGAGACAAAACGGTATTCTGTGTTTAGTCGAAAAATTCCGCCCTAAATTATGTTCTTTGATTCTTCGCTTCAAATCACTGGCATAACCAGTATACCATTGACCGTCCTTAATGCTTTGTAACACATAAACATAAAACATGGAAATGAGCGCCTCTAACGGGCTACAGCCCGTCACAAAATAATGAGAGAGATGCTTCCAAAAGTCAACGTATAAAAATATTAAGAAAAACAAAACTAAGGCATTGGAGGAGTTTTAGTTAACACCTCCGCCCGTATCTCCGCTCCCGTCTTCGCGAAAGGAGAAATCTTCACCTCATCAACAAGCCCGTCAAAGGGGTCATTGAACGCGAAGGTTGGTCCGGAGATGGTAAGAGGCTGGGTTCCTGGTCCGAAGGTTCTCGTCTTCGCCTGCTCTTCGACAAGCTCTCCGTCATAGTACAAACGATTCGTGGAGGAAGAATAGGTGTAGGCGATGTGAACCCATCTTCCGAGAGGAAGATCGCGAGTTGCGGTTGTAAGTCCCTGCCATCCTCCGCCTCCTCCGGAATCAACGGCAAGACGATTTGATCCCGCTCCCGAGAAGCCGAGGAAGTAGTCATAATCTTTGGAAACAACGCGAACATGAGTGCGGGGTGATACGGCTCTGCGGAAGACCCAAGCCTGGAGAGTAATGTCGCGAAAACCGATAAGGGTTGAGGTTGTGGGTATGGAGGCGTAGGCAGTGGTGCTTGATGTGAAATTCAAACAGCTTCCCTCGGGACAGAAGGTGGAGAAGCGGGCTCCTCCGTAAAGAGTCGCGGTAGTGCCGAGCGTGGAATCACGGGTAACGGTTCCCGAGTTTTCGTTAAAGGGCAAATAGTAGGTAAATACGGGAGCGGTGGTAAATGATTGAATGTTGCCAAATATGGTACTTGACCCGTTCACGCCAATAACCTGCCAATAACAAGTTGACGAAGTATTAAGTCCGTACATAGCGATTGAGGTGCCGATAATTCCATCCTTGCGATACTGCAAATTTTCAGGCGAACTTCCCCAGCGTAAAGAAAAACTAGAAACCGCGCCGCCAGAAAGCGACCACTCAAACGGCTTTTCTGATATGACATTCCGAACGATATAATTGTTATTTTCCCAACCGCCTCTCCCTCCTCGCGTATTCTTCAAACGCCTCGGCAAGTCCTTTCTTTCCGAAATCCGGAAAGTACGTATCCGTAAAATAAAACTGTGATTCTTTGGTAAGCCACATCATAAACCCTGCGGAATTATGCGGATCCCCCGCCGATCCCGTGCGAATCACCAAGTCCACATCCGGCAATTCCCCTGTCCACAGATGTGTTCGAATTAATTCGTCCGTAATCCTTAATTCTTGATTCTTAATTCTTGATTCTGAAGCAATGCTTTGTATTGCTTCCAACATCTCCGTGGTTCCATTATACCCAAAAAGAATGGTAAGTTGCTTATCTGTATATTTCGAAGATTTTTCTTCCAAGTCGCGTACCGCGTCTGTAAATTTCTTGTCCCCCAAAATTTCGAGCCCCTTCCCATGCACTCTTACTCGGACATGAAGCTCGTCAAATTCTTTTGCTTGAAGTTGCCGAACAATCTCATCCCGAAAAAGCATCATAAGAACCGCGACCTCTTCTTTTGTGCGTTTCGTAAGATTGCTTTCCGAAGCCGCCCAAAAGGTAAAATACCGAACCCCAAGCCGAAATGTTTCTTTCGCGACTTCGCCAAATTTCTTCATGCCCTCCACATGCCCCTGCGGCCCCGGGAGCCCGCGCCTCCTTGCCCACCTCCTGTTTCCGTCAGGAATAACGGCAATATGATGAATAGGTTGAGTGTCCATAAAAAAACCGAATGAAAAAATTATACAATAAAAAACGGAATACTCCCACATCGCTGTGAATTACGAAATTCGGTTATTGTCCGAGCAGTTTACCCTAAGCCGAGTCGAAGGGAAGGCATGCCTACAAAGCCCTAAATGGCACAGAAATAGGCTTGCCGAGAGAATCAGTTATAGGAAGGTCAATGGAAGAATTAAACTTTTTGTCTCCGTCATCATCGTGAAGAAAAACATAATACATCCCGCCCGCGACAGTTTCGCGAAGAAGCTCCACCTCCCGATTCTGATGCGTTCCCGACGGAAGCCAAAGCGCTCCCAAAATATTGCCGATACTTCCCTTCCTTTCCTCGCGCGCGACAATCCATGAAGGCTTGCCAAACACAACCTCTTTCACAAGAACAGTAGCGCCAGCCGGCTGGTCGTGAACCACAGGAACTTCCTTTGAAAAAACAATTGGCTTTGAAATAACATCGGAATCAACTGAAGCCTTCTCCTCTGAAACTTCATTTTTTGAAATAGCGGGAAGCGAAGAAGTGCCAGCCTCCTCGCTCTCCTCAATCGGCGCCTCCGCAACCGGACTCCTGCCAAAAATCATCCAGGCAATAATAAATCCAAGTAAAAAGGCGATAAGCGCGGTAATGATTGTTTGTTGTTTCGCGTACATACCTAAATAAATTATTACATTTGCGAACATTCTTTATAAAACATCTATGTTTCTGCGGACAATTTGCTAAGAAAACCGTCTCGCAGGCCGAGCGGGCATGGATCCCAAGCGAAGCGAGGGAGAGCGAGACCGAGAGCGAGCGCAATTTCCTCGCAGGGGAAATTGATAGCGTGTTTTCGTGCGAATTGTCTGCAGAAACGTGCAAACAACACCCTACGTTCTCACAAATAAATCGCCTCCTAAAACGCCGTTTATCATACCAACAGAAAAAGAAGAAATCAAGGAATTGCCGATTTCTTCCAACCTCGCTTTGACGAGGAAGGATAAGAAATCGAGCATCCCGAACCCCGCTAAGCGGGGAGAGGGACCTCCTGGTTCTTTAGGAATCTACCGAACGGGCGAACCCGAAAAAACCTCTCTTTGAGGACAAAGCAAAACAGGCCCCTCTCCTCCGTCTACGGCGAGAAGCATTCCCTGACTCTGAAGTCCCATCATCATGCGCGGTTCAAGATTTACAACGACAACAATCTCTCTGCCAATAAGCTCGTCGGGAACGTATGCCTTTCCAATACCCGCGAGTATCTGCCGAATACCAACCTCCTCTCCAAAATCAACCTCCAGCCGAAGAAGCTTCTCCGAACCCTCCACTCGTTCCGCCGTTAAAATTTTCCCAACCCGCAAATCCAGCTTCTGAAACTCCGAAAATGAAATAATTTCTTTCATCATAAAATACATGAGTTACAAGACACCCTCCTTCCGTCACCAAAATATCAGTCATTAGGATGTCCGTCATCCCGCAGAATGTCGGACATCCCCAATATTGAGTCGTCACACAAGCAAAACTTATCACTAGTTATGTAATCCATATATTTATACTCTATCTCAAAAACATTCTCAATTATATATAAAATATTATTCCCCATGCGAAGCCTGCCCCGTAGGACGAGGTCGCTGAAAGCGACTTTCCGTCCTTTACGGGGTTTGAAGGGTAACATTTTTACTTTAATTTCAAAAAGTATGCCTCGGGATAAAAACCCGAGGCAACGAGAAACCGCACACGCTACACACAACGAGGAGACACGTAATAACGAGCGCGTCTCCCACCAGAAAAACGAACACACCTCTCCTTTCTGAAGGGAGAAAAAAACGTCGCTATCATGCGTGTTTTCGGATCGTAACACGCATGAAGAACGTGCTTCCGAAAAGAAAGGCGGTAGAGAACCCCGCCTCTCTTCGTCCGACAAACAAACTCCGCCTGCCCCTCGTGAATGAGCGACAGGAGAAGAAAGTAGTCTTCCGGCGGAAGCCGTAAACCGTACCGTTTCGCGACACGCGTAGAAGCATGCCGCATCTGCTTCAACTGAAGCGACGAGAGCTTTTCCAAGCTATCCAAGAGTCTCCTCCTGGTTAATAAGGTACACGAAGAACGATTCTATCTTCTTTTTAATCTAAAAAACATCTTTCGTCAAAAACCTGATATACACAGCTTCTTTATATCTTTCCGAATTTCCAAATAATCGGGAAATGAAAGGGCGACAAGCTCCCAAAACTTTCGTGAATGATTAAATTCTCTCAAATGGCAAAGCTCGTGAACAATAATATAATCGGCGCATCTTTGCGGTAACAGCGCGATTCTATAATTAAAACTTAACCCTCCCTTCTTTGAACAGCTCCCCCAACGCGTCTTCTGATTCCGAATGGTAATTCTCTTGTACTCAAAACTATATCTCGCGTTAAAATACCGCGCTCTCTCCTCCGCAAACGCAAGCGCCCTATCTTTGTGTTTCAAAAATTCTCTCCTACCACCTCCTAAAAAAGTTTTATCCGAAAATCTCTTAATATATTCCAGCTTCTTAAATATCCATCGCGCCTTCCGAAGAAGAAACTCCTCAACAAAACCATCTCGCATCCTTTGTGGAACGGTAACCACAAACCTCCCGTCAGAATACAACGTAAGGCGCGTCGCCCGCGCCCGCTTGCTTGTCTGAAGAACATAAGAAATCTCCCTTCCATGAATATTAATTTTTCTTTGCATAAACTTAGGATGTCCGTCATCCCGCCGGATGTCGGACATCCCCAATATTAAAAAAACTTGTCATTCCATATCAAGTACGGAATCCACAATAACTATACAACAAACTCTCACGCCACAGAAACAAAAAAAACGCCCCCGCAAAAGCGGGAGCGATTCTTTTTAGTGAAGCCTACGCGCGCGAAACATTCGTCGCCGCCGGGCCCTTCTCGCTGTTGACGACATCAAAGGTGACCTTATCGCCAACCTTCAATTCATCAAACGCGACACCATTCAATTCTTTGGAGTGAAAAAAGAGGTCTTTTGTCTCGCCTTCGCGAGCAATAAACCCGAATCCCCTATCCGTAAGAGTTTTGATAGTTCCGTTCATGTGATTGTCTTTATTGTCTTTTTTTTGCTTCTACAGAGAAACTCGACCTAATGTCCCTGCGTCTTATTTACAATCCCCCTATTGTAGCCCATCCGCAATTTTTTTGCAATAGATATAGAAAGGTTTCTTGTGTTATTTCTTTTTCAACTCCCTTATCCCTAAATCCTTACAAATCTTCTCCGCAAGAAAACTATTTATTTCCTTATGACGAGGCACCGTAGAAACATTCTTTGTTTTAGGATTAAAGAAAACACTATGCTTACCGCCCTCTCTAAATAAAACACACTCTTCATTAAAAAGATGTTTCACCAAATCTATTCGCTTCATAAGTTAATAATCTCTACAAAGCAACCATAAGCGACTCTCGGATCACTTCTCTGTCCTCACTTCCGCCGGACAAAAGCTTGTTCGTTTCCAAAACCAAATTCAAAGCCTCTTTTAAATTCAACTTCGCTTCTTGAAGCGTTCGTCCTTGAGTGTTTACTCCAGGAATTTCTTCAATCCAACCAACATACCACTTGCCCTGCTTTTTATACAAGGCGGTAAATTGCCTTTTCATCTGCGACATATCAATACAATACCACACATAACAACAATAAACAAATCATCCAATCGTTTACACTCGTCTCCTCACCCCCGCCATAATAAGCACAGGGGTTGGTTTGATTGAGTACGCTCTGTGCGCGTTATACAAACTCACATTTCCGCCCACAACCGGAATATTTTTCTCTTTACAGCGTTTCGTAAGAGCATCTATCGTTTCTGCAAACGCGCCCATTGAATCTTTTGGGTGCCCGAAATTAAGGCAATTCGTAATTCCAAGAGGCATCGCGCGAAGAGAACGCAAACGACGCAAGCAAACATCAAACGCGTGTTGAATCCCGCGCGCCGGATCGCTGTCCGACAATCCCTCATCCGAGCTCCACGCGATAACAATTTCCTTTCCAATTTCCGGCACATCAAGCACGGCGTAACGCCCCGACTTATTCGGACCCTTAAGCGTCCGAATACCAACCATCCAATCATACTGATGCCAAATCTCTTGTGTAATCCGACTCGCGGCTTTTTCGTGTTTCGTACCTTGTGCTTTCCAACTCGTCAAATCCCAATCCTCTCGTACATCAGGAAAAATATCTGAAAACTCCATTGGCAAAATAATATTCTTTTTGCGCGGAGTGTCATACACAATCGTATACTTCCCGTCATTCGTTACCGCGCCAACCACGCATGCCTCTAAATCCCACTTCTTAAACACCTTAAGAATTTTTTCGCGATGTCTGCAATGTCCAACAATTAACATTCGCTCCTGTGACTCTGAAAGCAACATCTCAACCGGCGACATATTTCGCGCCTTAGTCGGAACACGATTAAGATACACTCTCGCGCCAAGATTCTTTTTCGTTTTCTTGCGTCCGCGGAGCACGACTTCGGACGTGGAACACAAAAGTCCAGCCGCGCCCATATCCTGCATTCCTTCAATCCACGGCGTATCGGCAAGCTCTAAACACGCCTCCAAAAGTAACTTCTCAAGAAACGGGTCGGCATCTTGAATAGTAGCCTCATCCTGCGCGTCAAGATTCGCGGACGCCATCTGCGCGCCGCCCACCCCGTCTCTCCCCGTCCGCGCGCCGACATAAATTAAATCATTTCCGGGAGTAAGGGCATTGCCATAAATAATCTTATCTTTCCGAACCAAACCGAACGCCGCGACATTCACAAGACAATTATGATTGTATGTGCTGTCAACATACAAATCTCCGCCGACAACAGGCACCCCAACACAATTACCATAATCGGAAATACCGCGAACAACCTCGCGCAAAAGACGACGAGCATTCCTATCAGTTCCAAAACGAAGAATATCCAAAAGCGCGATCGGGCGCGCGCCCATGGTAAAAATATCCCGCAAGATTCCGCCGACTCCTGTCGCGGCCCCGTGATATGGCTTTATAAACGACGGATGGTTATGGCTCTCCACGCGCATCGCGAGCGCCCATCCTCCTCCCAAATCAACAATTCCCGCGTTCTCGCCGGGCCCTTGTATCACATACTTGCCCTTGGTATGGAGACGCGACAAAAACTTCTTCGTGCTCTTGTAGCTTGTATGCTCGCTCGCCATCGCCTCGGCAAGAATCTTTGGTATATCAGTTTCCCGCGACATATGTTTCTATTGCGCGCATAAAATACTTCCCATCAAGCGACCGCTCCGGATGGGGCATCATGCCAAAAATAGTTTTTTGCTCGTTGCAAACTCCCGCGATATTCAGCGCGGACCCGTTCGGATTAAATGTTGAATATCTTAAAAAAATCTGCTTGTTTTTCTGCAATCTATTCAACAAACGTGCTGACGCTATATATCTGCCATACCCGTGCGCGACCGGAATAATAAATGTTTTCCCAAGCATGGAAGGGTCGCCAAAAAAAGACGCGCCCTGAACTGCACAGCGAACATAGTCGCAAAAAAACTTTTTTGAATCGTTTTGAACCAGCTTACCGGGCAAGAGCCCTGCTTTTACGAGAATCTGAAAACCGTTGCAAATACCCAAAATCGGCACGCCCAAACGAACCACCCGTTTAATGGCCTTAAGTACCGGCGAAGAAATCGCGAGAACACCCGGATCTATATCATAATGCCCCGTTGCTTTGGCGTATACACGATCCCCAAACGCGAACCCGCCGGGAAGAACAAGTAAATCATAACGCGGAATGCTTACGTCCTTATACCAAATAAATTCCGCCTTATGTCCGAACTTTTTAAAAAAATGAAGCGTGTCAAAATCACAATTTGAACCCGGAAACCTGATAACACCAACCTTCAATCTTTTTTTTGCTATCATCACATTTCTAGTTTACCAACTCCAGCAACAAACTCAAAAAAACAAAAACTTCAATGTTTTACTATTTCCAGTTTCGCTTTCCCGTTCAGAATTTCCATATTCGCTTCCCCGCCTATGGGAAAGGTGAATTTAGGGTCGGTGTGTCCGAAATCAACGTTCGCAAGAATCGGTAACCTATCCAATTCTTTTTTTGTTTTGATAATTTTAATCAATAACTCATCAGGCATATTGCTCGCCTTCTGAAATCTACCAATCACAATCCCTCGGACTCCGGCAAATCCGGGTACATGAATAAGCGACTGTAAATCACGGTCAAAAGTGTGAGGCAATGACTCAAGGTCATCTTCAAGAAACAAAATAGAATCCCTAAGATTAGGAAAATATTCCGTGCCCTGCAATAAGTTAAACGTACCAAGGTTGCCCCCAAGAATTCTGCCCGAAGCTCTCCCCTCATTTATCACAAGGAATCCACGGTTTGGAATAAGGTCGCGCGTCTTTTGATTTTTATACCACAAATCATCGCTCCATTCCATGCTTGGATGAATTTGAAATCTATTATTAGAAAACAAACATCGCTTCGCGTAGTCCAACGTATAGTCAAAATAGAGCTCCTGACCAAAAGTGGAATAATGCGGACCCGAATATGAAACAAGTCCGGTTTTTGTGAACATCGCGTTACTCAAAGCCGTGATGTCAGAGTAACCGCACAATATCTTCGGATTATTTTGTATCAGATTCCAATCAAAATATTGAAACAACTGATTGCAATTAAAACCGCCGATGGCCGTAAAAATTGCCACGACATTCGCGTCAAGGAAGGCCTCGTGCAAATCCTCCACCCGCGACTGAATGCTGGAAGAAAAAAAATCATCCTTTTCTTCCGCGTGCCTGCCAAAACTTATCTTCAAACCAAGTTCGGCAAATCTCCGGTTCGCGACACTTCGTACCTCCTCGGAAACAATACCGAGCGAACGTGAGGGCGCGATAACGCGCGCCTCATCACCCTTCTGTAATTTTTTAGGAAATATAATATGCATTGGCGGGGGGTAGTGGACGATGTTCGTACCTATTGGCAGAACCCGTCTAACTGGTTTTTCATCCCAAAACTCTCGTTGGAGTCAGCACGGGTAGTATAGTATTTCCTGGTCTATTCCGTACAGCTTCATTACGTACCTACCAATCAATAGCATCCTTGCAACTTTTGACATAACATTGGCTTGTTTTGGCAGCCCCCTGTTTTTCAATATGGTACTTATCAGTATTTAACCCTGTATGCTTCTGTATAACAGCATCGCCGATTTCAAACAGTATCACCGCTGCGACTGTCCCGACGGGGTGTACCCCCGTCTTTCTTGTGCCCGTTTTTCTTAAAAACCCAAAATAGATGGGGGGTGTTTTGATTTTCAACTTTGCGCGGGCGCTGGGGTAGCCGTCTCCAGATGGAGAGATTTTGGGGCAAAATCCTCTACCTCACTGGAAATGTGATTGTGCCAACCTGCGCAGCAAGGTTTTCAACGTCTTTCAGAAACTCCATTATCGGCATTGCCAATAAGTCCTGCGTGTAAAGAATGTTGTCGGGGAAATCATCGCTCGTGTGTGCAACAGCTTTATGTCGTACTTTCACGACTTTCTTGATTGTGTCCTGGTACTTATTTTGAATCTCCACAAAGCCAGGTGCAAATAAGCCCTCACTATCGGGCAGATTGTTTTGGAGAAACTTCTGCAAACTAAAAAGCGATAGCGTATCGCCACGTTTGTCAAAGAGACCCGCAATTTTCAAAATCAGGTAATCTTTGAAAACCTTATCGAGATGCCCCAATTCGTTGAGACTGTGCGTCGTACCATTGCGCCACGCTTCATTCAGCTCATCATTCTTTTGTTTGAGGTATGCGTATGCGTTTTTGCAATTACCTACACCGTATTGAATGGAGCCGACATATAAATCAAGTCTATGTTTTATATAAGTTACATCCATAAAATGTTATGGTTTGAACTCTTCGTGGCCTTCAAGTTGATGCTTTTTGCCTGGGAACCTTTTTATCCTTCGTATTCTGGAAGAATTGGGGAGCCAGGTATCGGCTTTTCCTCTCGCTCGTATTCTTCAAGCCTCACTTTTGCTGCCGCGAGCTTTTCCCGATTGTTTTCTAAACACTGCAAAAGTGCATCCTCTTTTGCGGCTTCAAATGCCTCTTTAGTTGTGATTCCGTTTTTCATTAAACAGAGATAATCACCGCGATTGAAAACCCTACCGAAGATACTGCCCAGTTCTACTACCCCTGCTGGGATGCCGATTTCAAGTCGCACCAACAATCGCTCGACACGAGCAGCCAAATCAAATCCTGGATTGAGTAGTTCAGCGATTCTGGCAACTGTGGATAAAACATCACAAACTCTGGCACTCACGCTTCTTATGGCGCCAGCAGCAGTGTCTGCACGGTCAAACTGCATCAACACATTTTCGATTTCTACCAGTGGTTTATCTGTAATCCACAAGAGACAGGCCACTGCCTTTTTAGCCCGTCGTGTCGCATCAGTTTGGTCTTGGATAGAACGATGGAATGCGTTGATGATGTTCCCAGGTATTCTTTGATTCCTAACTTCTGTCATCCAAGTTTGAGGCTCCTTCTGTGTACTTCTTTTGTTGAGCGGGAATAAAACCTGGTCAAGTTCAACAGTAACTTGGGTCAGAGCGATAAGTGCTGGGTCGCTAATATCAGCCTGCTGGATTCCTTGTAGTGCACTGACGACTCGCAATACTGATTCTACTTCCAAACCAGATTCACCAGCCAGTCTTCCAAGTGGAGTTGGATGGTAGAAACCATCTTTATCTTGTTCGATGAGCCGATGAGTACGCAGTTCTTCAATTGCTGCCGTGATTTGGTTTTTATCCCAGGCCCAAGCAGGATTCTTTATCTTTTCCTGGAAAGAACCGAAGCTCTCTTCCAAAAACTCCACAATCTCATCAGCGGTAAGCCCTCGCCTTGAACGAACGGCTACCAGCACTCTTATTACCAGCGAACGAGGGTCGGTATTGTCAGCAAAGAACTTTGAATGTAAATCTTCTGGATTCGCTTGTATGTAGTTCGTCCAAAGCGTATGTTCCTCACTCGGAGTGAGAGCGACAAGGAATGAGGAACCACGTGTTGTATAACCGAGTCGCCCAGCTCTTCCCGCAATGTTCTTATATTCCGCAACAGAATATGGCACGTCTCCAGGATGGGATAATCCCGCGATAATAACTGCCTCTGTGGGTGTGTTCACTCCCATCGCCAGCGTTGTCGTTGCAGCAATAACTTTTAGTGCGGAGGATGAGGCGCGAAACTGCTCTTCTATCAGTCTTCTCTCTTCTGCATCCAAGTCAGAAATGTGAAATGCTACGCCACCATTCAATGTTTCTCGTAGCTTTTGTGAAGAAATAGACGGGTCTGTGTTCGGAAGATTATCCACTGCGACTTGAGCAGGCGGTAAGCCCAGATTTCGAGCCAAGTAAAGTGCGCACGCTTGTGCTTCTGACTTGGTTTCCCTGAACACGATGACGCTTTTGCCGTCTTTGACCAATTTTCCTACAAGCGGAATGATGACATCTTGTCCGCTACCTTTCCTGAATTGTGTTTGTGCTGACTGCACGGTCTTTTCTTTACCCGTATCAGATTCGATATAGCGGAAAGTACCATCCAATCTGACAATACCTTCGTCTAATGGTACGGGGCGCTCGGTGCGTCGTAGCAATCTCGCGCCCAACCACCTCTCAAAACCATTCGTATCCCCAATCACAGCAGATAACGCGATTACTTGTGGCTCAATGCCTTGCTTCCGTCGCATTCGTAGAAGAGTGAGAATGAACTCCAAATTGACGCCACGAGACTTGTCGGCAATCATCTGTACCTCGTCAACCACTATCGTGCTTACCTGGTCGAGTATGTGGGGACTGCCGAGTATCATTGCTGAAAACTTTTCATATGTCATCAAACAAATATCGTATTGCCCGCGCATCAAGGGCAAAATGTCATCGCTGGTGCTCTCTCCAGTTGCTCGTATAGTCCGTAATCCAAACGCTCCATATGTTTCCTCAAAATGTCTCAACTTATCATTTACCAGTGCCTTTAGTGGCAATAAAAAGAGCGCACGTTTTCTTTCTATGACGCCCTGCAAAGCAGCCAATTCACCGATGAGAGTTTTACCAGCGGAGGTGGGCGCAGAGACAACAAGGTGCTCTCCATCGAGCACCTTAAACTCATTGATGGCGTCCACCTGTAATTGATTCAGTGTGGTTATTGAGGAGCCTGCCCAGGCTTTGAGAAGGTCGTCGGGGAAGCCAAACGCAGACAGCGATTGAACGTCGGGGGTAACTTTTCTTGTATCTCTTTCGGGGAATGCTTCCTTATAAAGTTTTCCTGGTTTGAAAATCGGAAGCGTTATTTCTTCCTTGATTTGTCCAAGTAATACTGGGTGTTGTTCTTCTCCGAAGATTTTAGCTGAATCTATTACTTTGGTTGTTACATAATCAAGTAGCTTGTAGAGACCAACCTTGCCGCTCTTGCGTACTTCTTCCGCCCCCTGCAATGCTTCTAACAGGTAGTGGGTAAGTAATCCGTGTCCGAGTTTCTGGTGTTCCCACGCCTTTTCTGTCGCAAGCGATGCAGTCAAGATTACTCTTCCGTCTCCAGATAATTGTTTCAACAACTCTTCGCCCGAAGGTATATCACGGGGCACAACGTCCACCTGCAATGCTTTCGCTCCCATCCCGCCAGAGAAACAGCAGTCAAGAATACAGATAAGCCGACGCGCAGGTATCTTGGAAAAATGTTCTCCTAATTGGTTCAGGGAAATAGTTGTTGCCGAGAGCTTTGCCCTATCAGTATCATACGTTACCAGCTCGTGAGTCTCTGTGCCGTGTCCAGAAAAAGCAAAAACCACGATGTCATCGGGAGCGCATTGCGAAAGACTTTTTAGTTCTTTCTCAAGAGTTGAACGAGTGGCGTCTTTATCAGTCAGTAGCTTCAAATCGCCTGGCAGGTTGTCAGCGAAAAGAGCGTGGAGCGCAGTCGCGTCTCTTCTCGCACAAGAAAGCCAGTTTATCGCTGGTGAAGCATAGCGGTCTATTCCGATAAATACTCCGTGAAGTTTTGGCATAGTTCTTTTGTTTGAGGCTACTCACTTCGCTTTTAGACTGTCATCTCTTCCGTGTTTGAGGAAGTCCCTTATGTCCTGGTCGGTAAAGCGCCATTTGCCGCGCTTTGACCCTTTGAGCCAGCCCTTTTGAATATACCGAAAGAGCGTCCGCTCCTTGACGCCGAGTATCTTTTCCAGGTCTTGCAGTGTGTAAGTCTTTATCATAAAAGTTTTGACTCACTAATAACTTTATTCTACACTTCAATTAAGAATCGGGCAACTTTTGACAGGGCAGTGGCCGACTCAAATGACAATGATATGACAAAAGAACTTCGAGCGGTTATTCAACTTATTACAAATGCGCTCCAATACAAGAATGCGGCGGACGGTGATGTGGAGTTCTATTGGGACTCTTTACTCAAACCAGACCTATCAGAACAGGGCTTGCTTTGGGCTGTTACAGAGTTGGGCAAAAGCGGAGTGATTCAGCGCAAGAAACTCCAGTACGAAGAGGAAAAGCCGCAATCTACGCGTTCACGATTGCTTTACGCTACACGGACGCACCCGCGGGCAGTTTGGACTTACTCGATTGATAGGCAAAGGCTGGAAAGGTTTTTGGAGTCTGCGAAGCCGAAATACCTTGTGTGTCTTACCAAAACGCGAGAGGTTATCGTGAATGATAAGTACATTGTCGGCAAGCCAAACTTTGCTTCTGAAAATCACGACTTCATCTTGTTTGCAATTGAACACCCGAATACAACAATAACCAGGGAGGCATTGCGGGCTGCGAAATTGGATATAGCCAAAAAGTTTGCGCAGATTATCGCCGACTTGGGCTTTAAGGGAGAACTCAAAAGAGCATTCTTCCCAAACGCATCAATTAAAGCGGTCGAGTTCAGAAATAGTCTTACTGATGCCGATTTGAAAGAGCTTCAAGTGGATGAAGTAAAACTGCGTCAGCAACTCAATGCCTTGCCAAAAACAGAAAGCAAGGACAAGAAACGGAATGCAGGAGCAAGAAAGACACTGAACTAACAGGATAGAAACGACAGCTCTTTTTGTAACAGCTACGCTGAAAACGTAGCTTGTTTTTATTTTGGCTACCCAAACTATGACGATGAACCAGAACAACAAAGATTTTCGAACCGCAGACCTTTCGTTGACTGCGGCTCTTTGCGTTTCTGGCTTTGTCGTTGAAGAAATGGAGCGAGTAAGCCCCACACGGTCGGTCTTCATCTTTCAAAACTCCGCTGGACTGCAAGAAGGAGTGAATGCGTACTGGCGAGGAGATTTACGGGTTGAGCCGCAAGCGTTCTTCAACCAACTCAAAACATTAAAGGCGCGGATATACGAGCGATGACTTCCGATAAAGCATTACAAGAGTTCAAAGCAATTTGGAAAGAGGAGAAGGGTACCGAAATCTCCGATGAGCAGGCAATGGAAGAAGCAACACAGCTTTTGACGCTCTTTGATGCAATCTATAAGCCGATTAAGAAATCGTGGCTTAATGACGATGACAATGGAAAACATAGGCAACATTCTGAATAAAAAGAAATGGCAGCCAAAGCTGGATTCGTTCGATGGCTTGCCCGTAAGACCGCCTGTCAAACAGACGCGCCTTTACTTGGATAACGAATACTTTGAGAAAGGGTACGCCGCAGCATTCCCAGACAGCACAACCACAGTGTATTGCATTCTCGCAAAGTACGCGCACCACGAAAAGCAGATATGCTTTCCTGCCGCGGCAACGGTTATGAAGCTGGGCGGAATAACGAATAGGAGCACTGTATTTAGAGCATTCAGGATACTGGAAGCGTACAGCATTATTGCAATCATCCGCCGCTCAAAGGGGCGCGTGCCGAACGTCTATGCCCTGCTTGAGACATCTCATTGGACAAGTCTTAACAGTCTTCCTTTTGAGACTGTTATACAGGGGATAAGGAAGCCGAAAACAGTATCACTAAAACAGGGTCAACAGTCTCAAAATCCACCTTATAACAGTGGCACGGATGAGACACGAAATCATCTAATGGAATCAGATAAAGAAATCAGGGCGGAAAATATAAAAACGGCAAAGAATACGGAACCTATTAAGGGGGAAATCTCAAAAGGCACGCTGATTATGTTGCGAGGCTATTACGAGGAATCAGATGCGCTCGCAGCTTATTCGGAACTACAACGCAATGGAGACGCAAGCCCATCATTCAGTGCGTTACGAGGACTGCTAAAACAATGGGCGCGGGAAGGGAGAATCAAAGAGAAGAAACCAATGACGTGGTAACTATGAACACTCTCACATTATTGCTGCAATTCACAGGTATGGATTACCCCCTTGCAGCTTTTGACAGGGTTGGTATAATGAACTTGCGACCTACAAGTTTGAATATCAGCACGTGGGTAATTGCCTTTTACGGCTCCAATTGCGGGCTGAAAGGGGCAGCTATCCTCCACAATTGGTGCCTTCGTGCATTCAATCTTGTGGGTCGCAGGCTCTGGCTGTCCCTTTTTGATTTGTGGGGATTGCCGCGAGCAACTATGATTATGACCTACAAAACGCTTTCAAAAATCTCCGCCGCAATTTGTATTTCACCAATAGTGCTTGGCTTGATGAGTTTTGAATTGTCCGAGTCGCTTGGGGGGATATTGTTTTTCGGAGGGTTGGCATTTGCAATTTTATTCCACAGATTAGGCGAGCAGGAAGAAGAGATTGCGGCGTTACGCTCGCCAAAGGAAGATAGCGAAGAATGGAAAAAATACGCAAAGAGAAAACGGGAACTGGAGACAGACCCGCGAAGCAATGACCCTTTCTATGGCAGCAGCAGCATCTTTACGCCAGAGGAAAAAGAAAAAATACTAAACAATAAAAAGGAAGCGCTCGAAGAAGAGGAGTTAACCTTATCTCAAAATCAACAAGAGGAGCAGGAGCTGGAGAAGCTGTTAGAAGAGGCGAAGCAGGAGGAGGGATATTTCGAGAGACCGAAGGACGGCAGCCTCCAGGTGGTATTCAAACCGAAAGCGCCCTCTCAACCAGAACCGTCGCAGGATAAACAGACAAAGCCAGGAGACGAGAACGAGATACACGTAATCTTTCGCAGAAAGAATCCTGGTAATCATAAAAACAATGATAAACGATAATCCAAAAATCAAATACTTTGTCTATTGCCGCAAGTCCACCGAGGATGACGACAGGCAAGTTTTGAGTATTGAGTCGCAACTTGAGACACTCAAGGAAATTGCGGAGCGTTCTGGTTTGAAAGTAATTAAGCAACCATTCATAGAATCAAAATCCGCAAAAGCTCCAGGCAGGGAGATTTTTAATGATATGATTGCCCGCATCCAGAAGGGAGAAGCGCAGGGTATTCTTTGTTGGAAGCTCGACCGCCTTGCCCGCAATCCCGTGGACGAAGGAACGATAAAGTGGCTGCTTCAAAAGGAAGTGTTGAGGCACATCAAGACGAGCGACAAAGATTACTACCCAGACGACAACGTACTCATTACATCTGTTGAGTTCGGCGTGGCGAACCAGTACGTGCTTGATTTGAGCAAGAACGTGAAGCGCGGGTTGAAAACCAAGCTCAAGATGGGCTGGTATCCTTCACGCGCGCCGCTTGGGTATTTGAATACAAAACAAGACGAGGAGAAGGGCAGAAACTATATCGTAAAAGATGAGGAGCGTTTCGGTTCGGTGCGCCGTATGTGGGACTTGATGCTTACAGGCAACTACACGCCGCCTAAAATTGTCAGAATCGCAAGGGAGGAATGGAAGTTCAAAACCCGAAAAACAAAACGCTTCATCGGCAAATCTTTGTGCCGCAGTTCAATATATCGAATCTTTACCAACCCGTTCTATTACGGGATGTTTGAATACCCCGCGGGCAGCGGCAACTGGTACCAGGGAAAGCACGAGCCAATGATTACGGAGAAAGAATATGACATCGTGCAAAAGCTGCTCGGACGCAACGGCAGACCGCGACCGCAAAAACACCGCTTTGCTTTCACGGGGATTATGAAGTGCGGCAACTGCGGCGCGATGATTACCGCCGAGGAGAAGGTGAAGCACCAGAAGAACGGCAACATCCACCACTACATTTACTATCGCTGCACGAAGCAGAAAGATGAGAACTGCCAGGAGAAGGCGGTTGAGTTAAAGGAGTTGAGCGCACAGATTGATGCTGAAATCAACAAACTTACCATCTCCGAGAAGTTCAAGGAATGGGCTATCCGATACTTGCACGAAATCCGTCAGACACAGGCGCAAACGCACGAAGCCGTTTTGAAAAACAGCGAGCGCGAGCATCTCCGCATTACGCAGCAGCTCGATAATCTTCTGCTCAAGTATTCTTCGCCAGAGAATATGGAAGGGCAACTCATCTCCGACCAGCAGTATCAAGACCTCCGCACGCGCCTGTTGAAGCAGAAAGCGGCGCTGGAGGGCAGCATCAGCACGCAGAACAGGGAAATCGAGGAATGGCTCGAATTGAGCGAGCGCACGTTCAACTTCGCGCGATACGCTCGCACGTGGTTCGCCCGCGGCGATATGGAGACCAAGCGAGCCATCTTTGCCTGTTTAGGTTCGCACCTCGTCATACAAGACCAGAAAGTCGCTATAACACTGCGTCCCGTGTTCAAAACCATCTTTGAAAAGCTGCCGAAGGTTGAAAGCGAAATTGCCCAGATTAGAACCTATCCTCAATTCGTTTTTAGCGCATCAAATAAGAACAAAGCCGCTCTTGATGAGCGACTTGTGTCCAATCTGCGGAAGGGGTGGGATTCGAACCCACGAGGCCCTTTCGAGCCACGGCTTTCCAAGCCGTTCCGTTAGACCGCTCCGGCACCCTTCCTGTCTCGCCAAAGCCTACATAAAGCAACGACGGACATTGATAACCGTAGCCTCGGCGAAGACTACCCTTGGTACGCCATAACCCAAGGGGGGTAAAGGCAACCAACGAAATATACATACACTCTACCCAAATTCACTCCTAAAATCAAAAAAAGAAACTATCGGACAAATGAACCTCTCCACTTGTAAAGGCGGAGAGTTCACGATGTTATTAAAAAAACAAAAAACGCTGCATTTCTTCCACGATCGTGGAAGAAATGCAGCGCAAATCACCCAGACCACAAACTTCCAAAAAATTCTTCTAACTAAACAAGTTCATCCTCCATCGCCCTAAAAAATTTTATACAAGGAAGCAACTCTCTCGCATCAAGTTCGCGCACAAACTTCTCCAACAAAGGACCTGGACCAAACCAAACACTTTTCTGAATCGGCTCAAATCCTAAAAATAAAAGTTCTTCGCGCAACCAGTCGCGAAGACCTCTCTTGTGTTCTGGAACATCAAACGCGACAATCATCGTCTTCTTCTTTTTTCGGTTTAATTTCATAAACTCCGCGCGCTTCCGTACTACCTGACGCTTCTTATGCACATCTGCTCCTTTGGGAGTGATAAACCAAACACCCCCCTGTTTTTTTGCAAGCCCATTTTTTCGCAAACGGCAAAGCGTGGAACGAAGAGAAGAATCGGATTTTTTTTCATCCAAAGAAGAAAAACGTCCGATTTGAGGAAAAGTAGACCCGCCACGCGCCAGTTGTCTCAATCGTTTGTAACCAGCAGAATAACTAAAAAGAATTGTTAAAACATCATCAACAGAACTCACGTTGCAATTATACCACGATCGTGGTAAAAGTGCAGCGCGACCATTAAAACAAAACATATCACCATCTATCACTATACTAATATGCCCCCTTACCTATACATAGGCGTGGGGGCGCAGTGGAACAATAAAAACAAAATTTCAAAAGTTTGAAAATTGAATCATTGAAAATTCAATGAAAACCTGTGGTGAGATTGCCGAATCCATCCTGTGGTAAGCTTGTTAAATCCATTATAAATTGATAATTGTAAACTACCCTATCATCGTTCCCCGAAACTCCTTGCCATTCAACATGTCCTGAAAATTTTTCAAATCCGTTCCGCCAATCACAAAAGCGGAAATTCCCTCCTCCTGCCCCAAACGCGCGGCAACGGAATCAACGGGCGCGTGAGCTCCAGGCACCCACTTGCGGGGAATCAGCTTCCGATACTCTTTCCACGAAATCAACGTAAGGGGCTTCGCGCTCTTATACTTCCGTGGGTCTTTCGTATACACATACTTCGGCTTCCCCGCGACCACAACCTCATCAACGCCAAAATCCTCCGCGAGCGCGAAGGCGATATAATCGGTTGAATTTCCCGGCCTCCATCCCGAAGCGATTGTAACCGGATACCGAAGCGTGCGAACCTTGTATCGCTCGTCAATCACAACCGGATTCGCGATATCCCGAAACACGGAACGCAAAAGCTGGGCGTTGCATCGCGTCGTATGGATACCAAGCCAATCCTGATCTTCCGAAGGAAGCTGTATCACCTCGGAGGCAGCCTGCTGATACGCGCGACAAATTTTCCCGCCTCCCGCGACAATCAAAAACTTTCTCTGATACCGAGAAACCTGGTCTCTAATAAACAGGCGAAAGCGTCGTAAGAAATCGGAATCAATGTTATTGGGAAAAATAACCGAACCGCCTAAGGCGATAACAACTACCTTCCCAAACCTATGATTCATAATAGTTAAAAGTGTATCACCTGAAAAAACGCTTTGCAACAAGCAAATTCAGTTATTGATAATTAAGAATTATTCTATCTCAAGTCCGCGAAGCGCCGAGACCCGCTCATGAACCGGCGGATGAGTCATAAACATTTTATGAAACCACGGCTTCCTCGCGTACTTCTCCCCTCTTGGGTCGTCAAACGGGTCATCAATCCAAAGATGCGCCGTGGTATTTCCCGAAAATCGCATTGGAAGAGAGCTTTTGGAAATTTTAAGAAGCGCCAAGGCGAGCCCCTCGGGATAACGCGTAAGAAGCGCGCCGGAGGCATCCGCCAAAAACTCGCGCTTTCTTGAAATCGCAAGCTGAATAAGCATCGCGGAAATCGGAGCAAGAATGGAAAAGGCAATCGCGATAAGAAGCATAATATTCCCTGCCCCGCCATCTCTTTCTCTGCCTCGTCCCCGAAACCACATGGAACGCATAAAAAAATCCGAGAGGATGGAAATAAACCCAACAAGAACCACGGCCGCGGTAGAAACAAGCATATCGCGGTTCCCGATGTGCGAAAGCTCATGCGCGAGCACGCCCTCAAGCTCGCTCCGGTCTAAAATCTCCAAGAGCCCCTCCGTAACCGCGATCGCCGAATGCTTCGGGTCCCGCCC